>SESF01029127.1_pt1 | contig 94380 bp, 100 predicted proteins | sample 3171521 | NCBI WGS metagenome assembly SESF01 (sample SAMN10866945, study PRJNA518727) | freshwater metagenome | biome: subpolar coniferous forest; feature: holomictic lake; material: water; isolation source: holomictic Lake 227, 6 m and 8 m depth | place: Canada: near Kenora, Ontario | collected...
ACTGATCATAATATATATATGGACCACTGACACATACGTTGTTTGCGTCTTCAAACTCTTTTTTTATAATGTTTAGCCAGCCTTCTGGCATCAAAGTGTCAGCATCTACAAAAGCCAAAATATCTCCTTTTGCTTCCAAATATCCTCTTTGTCTTGCTCGAACAACTCCTTTTTGATTTTCGTGGAAAACTTTCACGCCAAAAGAGCTAGCGATTTCAGCTGTTTTGTCTGTACTAGCATTGTCTATTACAATTATTTCAAAAAAAGAATTTTTATGTGTATCAAATATAGACCTTAGACAGTCACCAATATACTTTTCTTCATTGTAAGCTGGAATTATTAAACTAATTTTATTTTCCATAACATTTATTGTATAAGTATTATAAACGATTTTCTCAACAATTTCTTGTGAATATTCTGAAATTTAATTTTAAAAAATAAAAAACGTACACAAAAGGATTTGTGTACGTTTGAATAACTAGCACGGTTTGAGCAAGTATTCCATCACATCGGAAGCAGAGTAGGAAACCTTTCCTGGATTGATGATGGAACGCAAGATGTTGGCATTTTTCGCAATATCGCCAAGCGTAAAGATTGGCGGTTCACAATCACCTCCAACTCCGACTGCTGCAGAAAGACCATTGCACAGACAGATTCTGCCCACAGTATCTTCAACCTTCCCACCTTTGCGAACGTAGTTATCAACCGGCTCAGCTGGACAGCGGTAGACAAGTTCTCCACCAGCCCCGACACAAGTCTCTCTCAGATAACCCATATTGCACACCCGCTTACGTGCAGAGTACACTTCTGGGTCAGAAAGAGACCCGTCTAACAGAGCAACTTTGAACGGAAACCCTGTAGGAGACGCAGTCGAACTTGTCAGTATCTCGAGGTCTCCATTGAGGGACTTTGAGATAAGACTCATTTTGTGTCCAGGTTTTATCCCTGACTCGTCACATAGAGCAAAAAGTGAGCCAACCTGAATGCCACACGCCCCAAGATCAAGCGCTTCCCTGAGTTTTTCCGGTGAGGAAAAGGACCCGCCAATCCAAAATGGAAGACCGAGGGCTTTCAATTTCTCGAAATCCACCTTGTCTTCACCTTCAGGATCGTAGAGGATATTTTCTTTTACATCGAACCGTTTTTCCTTACCGCGAGGTGGAGCGTTGTGTCCTCCTGCAGTGGGTAGCTCGATGATCAGTCCATCTACCCTACCTGCCTTTTTACTCAAATACCTTCCTAACTCGGAAGATGAAACGATCGGCAGAAACGCTGGTCGTTCCATTTTTGGAATATCCATTCCTGCAAAAAATTCTTTGGGGTTAAATCTTACGAATGTCTTCTCCTTGGAATCAGTTACATAAACGGGGTAAACCACTTCATTTCCTTCGAGGATTGAGTCGATAACGCGTGAAAAAGATACTGGAATACCAGCACCTACCACCACTCCATCTACTCCTGCAAGCATAGCACCGAATAGGCTGAAAATGTGTGGTAGCTGGATTTTTTCCAACAAGTTCACAAAGACCGGGTTTGTATGTCCCTCCTTTGAAAGCCACACTAGCGCAAAAGACGCACAGAGCGTGAGCTCTAATAGCCTTCTGGATGGTTTCAAATTGAACATAGGAACTGTCCTAGTTTTTTGACCAGGCCTAATTCCACCTTGGACGAAATATTCATCCAGTACTCGTTTTGCTATTTCCGGGAATGGAAAGTGCTTGAGTGCGCGACGATAATCTCCTTTAAGGTCTCCTTTTTTTAGTGCGTCTGCCAATAAATGCGGAGCCGCAGTGAGAGAAACTGTGCCTATTCCACCTGAAAGTGAAACAGCTTTAGTGAGACATGGGCCAGACACGCCAACCCCCATTCCACCTTGAATTACTGGATATTTTTGAGGATCGAACATTTTACCTCCTTATGTTTTGGTTGTTGTTTTTTTTGGAAATCGTTCATTTATTCAAAGAACGTTTTTACTGGGAACAATAGTATCACACAAAAACTTTTTTAGTTATTTTGTGAAGTAGAATATTTTATGGGGCTGAAAAGCCAATAAGCCGCTGAAAGTGAGGCATAGAAAAACATATGCAGAGCAATACTGTACCAAAGGGAGTTAGTACTTATTAGAACTAACGCAAACAGAGGAGAGCCGAGAATTGCCCAGAGAAAATAGAATATTCCAACTTTCTTTCCTTGCAAAATAAAGAGCGGAATATGAGCCAAAATAAACATAAGACTACCTAGTAGAAATGCCGAAATAGAAAGTGTATAATTAGTCTCTATAAGAAGCACCATGGCTCCAAAGAAGGTTTGTTGAAACAAGATCCCTGTGAAATGCGGAATAATATATTTTTTATCTAGCAATTTCCAATAATGATGATCCTCAGAAAAATGTTTCTGCGGTCCTAGGAAAAGTTTTGGCAAATTTTTGTAAAGCCAGTAAGTGCTTACTATTGAAGCAAGAGCTGCTAGAAGAGCAAGGGGTTTTGGATAAAAGTATTCAAGTACAGGTGGATAAATGAACATAATGATTCCTGATGAAAATAAGAAGTACATTATTGTGAATCTTGGATGTTCTGTATATTCATTTTTATAAGAGTCAAAACGTTCAAAAAAGCTCCAAAATACGAGCGATACGAATAATATCCAAAAGAAAGGGTGATCTATCATAAAATATGTTGATATGAATTATACTTCACTTCCCTCTTTTTCCAATAGCACTCAAGGTCTTTACTTATTATAAATAATGTTGTAATATCCGAAAATAGTGTAATTAGGAAAGAAATTAACGCATATGTCAAAAAATCACACAGATGTTGAATGGTACAAGCGACACCTAGAGAAGGCACTTTCTGCAGTTGCTGTGGGTACTAAAAACATGAATGAGTCCACTTTAAAGAAGATGAGGCGTGTTCAGGAAAGCAGCCGTAAGTTAATTAACGAATACGTAGATCTGAAAGTAGAACAAGAAAATCTAAAAAGAACTAAAATCATTGAAGAGGCTCTCCTCTCAAATTTAGGCGAAGGTATGTTGGTCATTGACTCTTCTTGTAAATTAATATTCATAAATAAGCGGGCGCGCGAAATGTTGGGTATTTCATTGAAAGATAGAATTCTTGGTGAGAACTATTTTGAGCATGTAGTTTTTTGCACGAGCGATCGAATAATTATTCCTTGGAGACAAGATCCGATTTACAGTGCCTTTGCTTCAAATACTAAAAAACGCTTAACTTTGGCTGACGATGTTTACTGTAAGCGTCTTGATGATAGTATTTTTCCTACTACAGCCTCCATTTCTCCATTCTCTGTCGACGACACATCATTTGCGGTAGCTGTTACAATCTATGACGCCAGTCAGGAAAAACAAACTGCGGACATTAAGTCTGACTTCGTATCCGTTGCTTCACATCAACTAAAAACCCCTTTAACAATCTCAACAATGCATACAGAACTTTTGTTGAGGGAATACAACAAAGATACCTATTCTGAAAATTTTGATGAAGAAAAGCATCTAAAGGAAATTTTGTTTGGAAATAAAAAAATTGAGGAGTTGCTTAATAAGTTTTTTATAGTTTCCAAAATCAGCTCAGGTAAAATTTCCATTCAGAGGAAGAATCACTGCATAAATGAGATTATAGACGACATACTTCATGAGTTATCTTTTGAAATGCAAGAGAAAAAGATACTTCTTACAAAAAATTATGAAGATTCTGTGATTGGGTGCGTAGATTTAGTTTTGTTTAGAATCGCTATTCACAACATCATTTCTAATGCAATCAAATATAATAAAGACGGAGGCTCGATTAATATAACAACATCCTGTTCTAATGGAAAAATATGCATAAGTGTTAAAGACTCAGGAAGAGGAATACCTGATGATGAGAAACAGAATGTATTTATGGAGTTTTACAGGGGCGCAAAGAAAAAAGGAAAACCATCAGGTTCTGGAGTAGGGCTTTACATTACAAAGTCTATAATAGAACAGAGTGGAGGAGAAATTTGGTTTGATTCGGAGGTAGATAAGGGTTCAACTTTCAATATATCCTTCCCTACTTTGTGTGATAAATAATAAAAACCCCACTCATATGGCGGGGTTTTTATTATTTATAAAGAGGCCTTACATGCTTGAAACTGAGTAATCTCTAAATTGTACATCCATAAAGTCTGTACGTACTCCGGCTGGAGCACTCGCTTTAATCACGTTTCCACCATAGCTTTTTCCATCATCAGTTGCTTGGGTTGCAAGAGTCCAAGTTCCTGAGTTATTTTTGTCTACATAAACCTTGATCGATACTGTACCGTCTGCATTGTCTTTAACAACACTCTTAAGTCCGATATCGGTATGTGTAGGTAAAAGATTTGGATTTGATTGCGCATTATATGTTCCTGGAAACACAGTGTTTTGTGACATTGTATAATACGTACCGTTAATCTTTTTCTTAATAACCGCAGTACCATCAACACGGATACCTGTGTAATAGAGATTGTTTCCATCAACATAACGGTTGAAGAATAATATTCCATTTGACTGATTCCTGTTTGGACTTGAACTTAGGTTATATGTATTGATGTTGAAATATGCCTGCTGGGAAATATTCTGCCATACTTTTTTCGTCACCAACCTAAAGATATTTTGTGGATGGTATCCATTGTCTGTATCTGTTGGATTTGATGATGCATATGTTTTTCTCCACACATCATCAGTTCCAAGTGAACCGAAAACTGTTTTTCCAATTCCATTTGCAACATTGAAGTAAGCTCCGGAGTTTAACCACCAATCTGTATTTGAGCTACCGCTCGCAGAACCACTCTCTTGTAGAGTTATATTCTGACTAAGACCATATGCACCATTTGTTGGTATAGGTGTCGGTGTAGGAGTTGGGGTTGGAACCGGAGTTGGAGTAGGTACTGGTGTGGGAGCACTTAAAACTTTGAACGAAAGTGCATTACTTGTCCAAAATGGATTTTGTGACCAATCAGAATTGAATACACCAACTTTCACATAATAGCTTCCAGTTGTTTGAGGGGTCCAACTTACTGTATTTGTTACAGATTTTGAAGAAGAAATAGTTTGATTTGTGAAATTTTTGCTTAGCAACTGAGAGTTACTTGAAGAAAAAACTTGAACTTGAACTATTCCGTTTGAAACTCCACTTCCAGTTGTAGATATGGAGGTGTTGATATTTACAGGTTGACCAGCAAACAAAGGACTTGCAGATGTTACCGCAGTATATCCATTGGATGATACTTTTGTTCCAACTGGTGTTGGTGCGGGAACAGGTGTTGGAGTTGGGGTTGGAACTGGAGTTGGAGTAGGAGTAGGTACGGGAGTTGCTGTTCCTGTAGGATCAATTTCTCGCACACTCATCTTTTTATAAAGAAGACCATTTGTACCAACATCATCACTTCTCCAATACACTGTTATATTTGGTTTACCAGATTCAGAACCAGCTCGTGAATTACTATTTGTAAGTTTCAAAGCTGGATTAATGCCGGACGCACAAGCTGTGCCACCAACACCGAAGTTTGAACCATTGTCAGTAAACTCATTTACCTTTACCCAAGTACCTCCATTTAGACCATCAGTAGTATCAAGATATTGTTCAACTTTTACATTTCCGTCTGCAAGGTCGTAAACAATAAACTTATATCCTATCCACGTGTTGTATGGAAGACCACCTGGCCACATCGTCTTACTGTTTACAACAGAAGAGTTTGGATGACTTGTTTCTTTCTCGAAATCTATCTTGCCATCATATCTCATTCGAGAGTCAATACCTCTGGTGTCACACAAGTTTGCTGTTTCAGAGCCAGTTGTACCGTGGTTGGTACGAGCAACACCTTCAATACCTCCCCATGGTGTGCTACTGTCTGAAACTCGTTTTGCATAAACTGTCATTTCCACATTTCCCCAACTTTGCTTAAGTGCTGGGTCGTGAATATACATTCTAGGAACTGAACCAGTGATGCTAAATATACCTTTACCGTCAACACTATAGGAGGCATCACCGTGGTCTGCATCGAACCAAGAGTCCTGAGGGTCAATACCAGTAAAAGATCTAGCTACTCCGTTGGCCCACGTAGAAAACCATTCTTTACCACTAGACGCAGTTGAGTATATTTCTGAAACACCCAACTTGTCGATAGTGCTTGCCAATGCAATTTTTGGTTTATTTATTCCACTGGCCACAAAGATAGCAAGGGTCATGCAAATAACAATCCCTGCTTTCAAAAAAATTTTATTGCTCATAAATTTCTACTTCTATTTATTGCAGACTGGGGTTATTTAATATTCAAGAATCTTTCAGAAAGACTCCCAATTTACAATGTCTACAAGCCTAGCAGTAAAAAACCAACACACAATAGGTTATCCCAAGTATGTTTCATGAACCCCCTTATGTCTGTGAATTTTCCTAAGTTTTTGACAAAGTAAATAAACAACGTACTGTTTTATCCTCGTGTTGAGCTATTTTTTGCATAATTCTTTAAAAACAGCCGTATTTATATAGTGATTTCGTTAATACTCATTCCTAAATATATGAATATTTTAAGCTATTTTACAACAATTAATTACGAGATAATTTTTCTACAATGAAACATTTATGAAGAAATTCACAAACGGTTCATATTTTGTTCAAGTGCGAACCTTTACTATTGGGAATACGAATTATTAGTAACCACATTCACCTTTATGACAAATAACCAAAATAGCAAGAATATAGCGGTTGTAGGTTTAGGATATGTAGGACTACCCCTCGCCCTTCTTGCAGACAAGAAGGGGCACAATGTTATTGGGATCGACCAAGACAAAAGAAAAGTGATGCTCATCAACGAGCACATTCCCCCATTTACAGATGAAAAAATTACAAATCTACTTAGGGAAAGTTGTATAGAAGCAACTACAGAATGGGAACGAATACAAGAAACCTCAGTTGTTATCGTATGTGTGCCGACCCCAGTTAACAGCAACCACATGCCAGACCTTGAGCCTTTGAAAAATGCAGTGGAGTTCATAGCTCAACACATACAAAAGAAACATCTTGTCATAATCGAATCAACAATAAACCCAGGTGTTTGTGAGGGAGTTATTGTTCCTATTCTTGAAAGCATATCAGGTATGACAGCAGGAATAGACTTTTATCTGGCGCATTGCCCAGAGAGGATTAATCCAGGAGATAAAAAATGGAACGTAGAAAATATACCTCGCGTAGTTGGAAGTCTTGAATCTACTGGTTTGAAAAAAGCAATAACTTTTTATAAGTCAATTATTTCAGGTGAGGTTAAAGCAATGAAATCAATAAAAGAAGCTGAGGCTGTTAAAATTATTGAAAACTCATTCAGAGATGTAAATATAGCTTTTGTAAATGAGCTTGCTCAATCTTTTTCTCACCTTGGTATTGATGTAGAAAACGTAATCGAGGGTGCCTCAACAAAACCTTTTGCATTTATGGCACACCATCCAAGTTGTGGTGTGGGAGGACATTGTATTCCTGTCGATCCTTATTACTTAATCGACTATGCAAAGAGAAATGGCTACAACCATCGCTTCTTAAGCCTAGCTCGTGAAATAAATAATGAAATGCCTAAATTCACCGTCAACCTCGTCGAAGAACTTCTCGACGAGATAGAAATGCCAATCAAAGGCACAAAAATTACAGTGCTTGGTCTTGCATATAAACCAAATGTGGATGATTGTCGTGAAAGTCCAGCTCTTGAAATTATTAAAGAGTTAGAAGAACTTGGTGCAAACGTTGTGACTTATGACCCTCACGTAAAAAATAAATCAACAGCTCAGACTTTAGAAGAAGCAGTTGAAAATGCGTACGTGGTTGTAGTTGCAACAGCGCATGATGAATTCAAAAAAATAACTCCACAATTTCTAATAGATCACAATACTTCTTCCCTTGTAGATGGACAAAACTGTTTACGTGAACAGGAATTTATTGACGCTGGAATCATGTATGAAGGTATTGGAAAACACTATAACTATCACAAGCAACATGAAAACTCTCAAATACAGGCCGTTTCAAGTGCCGATATCGAACATTCCTACTAAAATTAAAACCAAAAACGGAGTAGGCTATAATTTTACACTTTTTGTAACCGCAACCATTGCGCTCATGTTGGTGATATGGGTAAAAGAAAGAAATATCTTAGAATATTCTGGCGACTGGATTCTTATCGGCTACACATTGTTTGTAACCGTATTTCAACTTTCAAGAATTGTAAGTGCTACTTTTTTCAGACAATCCCTTTCAAACGTTACAGAAAGTTTATCTCTCGAAATCAGGAATAAAGAATATGAACCTTTTGTAAGTTTTGTTGTTCCCTGCAAGAACGAAGAAGCCGCCATTCGTAAAACTGTTACAAAATGTTTTGAAGCTGATTATCCAAAAGAAAAAATGGAAGTCATTGTCATAAATGACGGAAGTACCGACAGGACAGGAGAAATACTTCAAGAAATGAAAAGTGAATATCCGGAACTTACAGTAATAGACTGGAAAATAAATAAAGGTAAACGCCACGGCATGGCCGAAGGTTTTAAACAATCAAAAGGAGAAATCATTGTTCAACTAGATAGTGATAGCTACATTAGACCAGAATATTTCAAAAAACTTATTGAGCCATTCAAAAATCCTTCAATCGGTGCTGTATGTGCTCATGCAGACCCAGAAAACTCTGACTACAATGTCATGACGAAAATGCAGACAGCATATTACTTTATGTCTTTCCGCATTCTTAAAGCTGCAGAATCAACCTACGGAGTAGTATTTTGTTGCAGTGGATGTTCATCAGCATATAGACGTGAAGCCGTGATGCCTCATATAGACGTCTGGCTTAACGAAAGTTTTCTAGGTCTCCCTGTTACATGGGGAGATGACCGAGGACTCACAAACTGGGTTATTAAAGGAGGTTACAAAACCATCTACACAGATGAAGCAAAAGCTACAACTATTGTACCTACTACACTCAAACAATTTATAACACAACAAATCCGCTGGAAAAAAGGTTGGTTTGTAAACTCGTGGTTTGTATGTAAATTCATTTGGAAAAAAGAACCTTTCGTTGCATTTGCGTATTTCTATCCATTAACCCTTGTAACCTTACTTACTCCTTTTATGGCAACTCGAGCAGTGCTCTATGTTCCATTTGCAAAAAATCCAGCATCTTTCGCATTCTACATATTTGGAGTAATGCTCATAGCGATAGTGATTACTCTCTTTTATCGTTTTGTTGCAAAAGAAAACAAATACTGGCCATATCTTTTTGTATGGTCAGGCATTAACACCCTCATCCTATCTTTCCTTCTATTTTATGCACTAGCTACAATTCAAAATAGAAAATGGGGAACAAGATAACAACACCAACCAACATGGATATATTTATTAAAAAAGCAAAAATATTTTTTTCAGTCGCCGTATTCAGCGCCGTACTTATGGGAGTGCTTGTCGGCAGTATTATTAAAAACACTCCGCAGTGGAGCTTTGACTATGCCACTCATAAACTCTCAACAATAAGGTACAAAGTTGACTATGCCGGAGGGCTAAATGCTTTCCTTGCAAATGTTCCAGAAGCATTCAGCAAACAAATACAATATGAAAAAAACAGCACAGCATCAGTGCCTGTACTTGTGTATCATGGTATCCCAAACGAAAGTGATAATTCCCTAATAAACATAACAAGTGAAAACTTTAAGCAGCATATGTTTGCACTTAAACGTGCTGGGTATACAACTATCACCACTCCGGAACTCTATTCTTATCTTCAAGGCAAAATAAAATTACCAGAAAAGTCCATAATGATTACCTTTGATGATGGAAGAATTGATAGCTATAAAATTGCAGATCCAATTCTCGATGCACTCAATTTCAAAGCTGTTATGTTTGCCATCGGTCGCTACCCTCTTCTTAATGAACGTAATAAATACTATCTTTCCATAAATGAATTAAAAGATATGAACAATAGCGGTAGGTGGGATGTGGAAGCACATAGTTATGATGGTCACAATACCTACTACACATCAGCTCTTGAGCAAAATGGCCACTTTTTCAGTCATAAAATATGGTTATTCGACAAAAACCGGCTGGAGACAGACCAAGAATTCGATGATCGCGTACAAAACGACCTTAGAAAAGTTCAATCGGATTTGGGAAAAGCTTTAAACAAAACGATTAATAGTTTTGCATTTCCTTACGGTGATTTTGGGCAAAATTCCACGAACTTTGCGGGAGCTAGAACTATTACACTAAAAGACACGAGTAGTAAATACAACCTTGGTTTTTATCAGATAGCACCTGAGATTCACTTCACTTCAAACTACTTTATTCCTGAAAATAAAAATAATTCTTTTTTTACTGTTCGGAGAATAAACATTAATCCACAATGGAGTGGGCAAGATTTAGTTGATGCTGTAGTGAAAGGTGCAGCAAAAAACTTACCTTTCTCAGATGATTTCACAAAAGATAATGGGTGGATAAGGGTTTGGGGAAAGTTAAATATAAATCCACACTCACTTATACTAAGTGCTGAGCCAAATGAAACTGGTGGAAGTATCATACTTGATGGATCACGTATGTGGAATAACTACTCACTTAAAGCTTCCATAACCGATAGGAACTCAAATAGCGGTGTATATGTGTGGACAAGATTTCAAGATGATAGCAACAATTTGAGTTGTAACTTTGGGAAAAATTATATACACATAGAACAAACGTTGAACGGAATTCAAAAAGTTATTCAGGGCACTGATTACACTAAAGATGTTCTACCCGTAAAAGACTTTACTGTAACGGCGTCGGTAAATGGCAGGAATATTACCTGTACTCTAAATAATTCATTAACCGTCTCAAGTCAATTTGCAGATGAGAAGCTTGCAACTGGTGGTATTGGATTTAAGACGTGGCAACCGGTGATTGGCGCAAGCTCATTTACTGTAAAAGATATAAATGTGACACCTTTATAATTCATGAAAAAGAAATTATTTATTACTATCTTTGTCATTGTGTTTATTATTATCTCGCTAACGCGTTCTCTAGCTGATGTAATAGCCTACGTACAAAATTCCCAACTCGGAACAGTTTTTCTATCAATCTCAACAAATCAAGATACCCCCAAAGTTACGACCATTCTGGAAAGCCCAACAATAAATAACAGCAACGGAAACCAGTATTGGTTAAACTCTGGTGCGATGTACTATGTACAAGGCTCTCTGGGTCAAACAATTCAAGGAGATCTCTCAAAATATTCACAGTGGAGACTTCTCTACTCTATTACCAACCCAACAGACACAGATGATGGATATCACCCACAAAACATATTCAGGTTAATTACAAAAAACACACTAAATAGCAGTACAACAGATGAAGTTTATGTGAGAATAACAAAAGATAATCTTAGTAAAAGCCCAAACAGAAATATCTCTAATGGAATATTTCTAATGAGTCGATATGTAGATTCAGATAATTTATATTACGCAGGCATACGTGTTGACGGCACCGCGGTAATAAAAGAAAAAATAAATGGCGTGTATCACACCCTAGCGCAAAAACAAGTATTTTCTGGCGATACATACAATCATGATTCGAACCCAAATCTCTTGCCTAAACATCAATGGATAGGTATGAAAATGAAAATCCAGACAGTGGATAAAAATACAGTGAAAGTTGAGCTATTCTTGGATCAAACAGATTCTGGATCGTGGGATGAAATACTCTCGACGACAGATACAATACAAAAAGGTGCCGCACCCATATTCAATCCGGGGCGCGCAGGTATACGCACAGACTTTATGGATGTAGAATTTAGAAACTATACCTACAACTAGTCTTTAATCTGATATCCAACACCACGAACGGTTTCTATAATTTTATTTTTCCTATTGTTTAACTTCTTTCGCAAATTTTTCATATGAACATCTATCACATTACTAAACGAACTGAAATCAAAACCCCATAGGTGGTCAACTATCTGATCTCTTGGAATAACCTTGTTTGGGTTTCTCATCAAGTATTCAAGTAATCCAAACTCTTTCATAGTGAGACGAACGGGCTTACCATTAAGCAAAACCTTTCTGGTGTTTTGATTTAGTATTACTTTGTTTACCTTCAGTTCTGGAGAAATAGTTTGAGTTGGTCTTCTGAGAACCGCTCGTACACGCGCGAGAAGTTCTTCAAAAGAGAAAGGTTTAACCACGTAGTCGTCCGCCCCCGCATCGAGAGCTTTCACCTTGTCCCCTGCATCGAAACGCCCCGTAAGCATAATAATCGGAGTAGTAATACCTTTTGCGCGCACGTCTAGGCAAATCTGCAGTCCGTCTTTACCTGGTAGCATCCAGTCTAGTGTAATAGCGTCGTATTCTTTGTGATACATTAAAATACGTCTTTCTGCAGCCTCGCCTTCTGCAAGCCAGTCTGCAGCATAACCAACGCCTTCAAATCCCTCTTTTAGAAGTGCTGCCAACTTCTCCTCATCCTCAACAATTAATATTCTCATGTTAATGGTATTAAAAGCTTAATAAAAGAAAGAAAAGACCCTTTATTTCATACTAAAACGTTTATGAAGATAATGCAAGGAGAAGATTATTTATTCAAATATGTGATGGTCAGCTGTAAAATAGTAGCGAAAGAAACCCAAAGTAGATATGGAATTTGCGCAAACATAATCCATTGATTATATGGAAAAATAGCTATCATCGCCCACACAAGCGTACCCAGAACACACAAAATATCTATCGCAGAAAGTAAATTATTTTTCAAACCAAACTGGAGCGGCGTGAAAGCAAAATTAAAAGCTAAGTTTAAAACAAAAGGCAATGCAACAATCCAAGGAATTTGTTTTGTAAATGCTTTGTAAAAGACAGTACCAAAACTCACCGCAATCACCGCGTACAAAACACTCCATACTGGACCAAAAAGCCAGCTAGGTGGTGCCCATGAAGGTTTGATGAGAGTTGAGTACCAGTTATAAGAATTTTTCATAAGTAAATTATAACACTATAATAAAAACTCCCGAAGGAGTTTTTATTACTTATTTTTTACTTTCCTCTTTTTCCTGTAGACACATCAGCAATTGAAAACACTTTCATCTTCCTTGCTGCATTATTCTTACGAATATTTTTATTCGAAACTTTTACCTCCTTCGCACTTATCATTTTTTCTACTTAAGTCTTTCTTGTTGTTATATACAAGCAATACTGAAATATATTGTTTTTCAGAATACGGTACCCTCATTATTCATGTTGGCGAATAATTTCTTGAACAATTCCTTGAACAATATCACCCTCTTCTGGAATTATTGGCTGATGACTACTATTTGTACTTTTTGGCAGTAATATCCTGAGACCATCTTTTTTATCATAGTACTTTATCGTTACATTTTCTCCTCCTAACAAAGCAACTACCTTGTCACCAGTTTCACCCTTTTCAGAATAACGACAAAGAACAAGATCTTGATCGTTTATTCCGGCTTTGTTCATTGAATCACCACTCGCTCTAACTATAAAATATTTTGCTCCGGGTCTAATTTTACTTTTTTCAACCATTATCATTTCCTCAATATTATTTTCTCCTAACAGCGGTTCACCACAAGGGGCCGATCCAACCAGTGGAATACTTACCATTTCTCGGGTGTATGGCGATGCAACTTCTTTCTTTTTTATAATCTGTGAGTAAATAATATCACCATGAACTTTTTTCCCACACTTCTCTTTAAAATAATTTTGTGTTTCCTTATCTGTAAAATACACATAACACCCCTTCATTCCGCGAGTCATAAGAGTTCTATATGTATTTTTAATTATTGAGTCCGCTTTTGTCTTAGCTTCTTCCGCGCTTTCTTTTAAGCTCTTTTTGTAACCCTTCAAAGAAGCATCTGTTTTTGCACGCTTATTTGGATTTGGAACAGCTATTCCATCACGAATAACGAAATCATCTCCAACTATCACTCCTATATAATCAACCTCCAGTCCTTGGCAGGTATGAATACAACCAACCTCACTTACAGACTCTGGAGCCATGATCCATAAATTTCCATCACTCGCTAAATTCCACTTCATACTAAAGTCATATTGTGGAATTATGATATCTTTCAAATTTCTATCTTTTTTACTCACCCAATTCCAACAATACCCAGCAACAAGTCGGGCTTTATTATTAATTTTATTTTTTTCAAAAATTAACTCCTTTAACTCAACTGGCGAGTCAACAACTTTGAAATCATAGTCAGCTCCCTCGAGAGTAGTATTGGCAGTTTCCTTGATTTGTAAAACATTGTCCAACCAAGATAAGTACCCATCAGAGCCGTTGCATCTAAATTGAGATTCTAGTTTAAAACACCGAATATTTATACCAAGTTTTTGTGCCCACTTTTCAATCTCTTCTTTTTTACCAATATCATGCCATGTAACTTTTTGGTCTTCATCAATAAAAAATATTGAACACTTTGCAGAATTAATAATTTCTTTAATCTGATTTTCTCCTAGATTTTTAAACATTCCAGACTTTGCATTTAATCGATGCGCTTCATCTACAATAAGAGCATCGAAAATGTTATTTTCTGTACCAATAAAAGATCCGGATCCCGTAAAAAAATTTGAGACTTGAGTTTTCTTAAATGACCCAACTAGTTTTGCTTCAAAAACACCACGCGGTGCAGCATTTTTAGTTACATATTGAGTATTTAAACCTAGTTTAGTAATTGCGACTAAAAGATTGATCGCAACAACTGACTTACCTGTACCTGGACCTCCTTCAACAATCAGTATATTTTTATTTTCTGCAGAAGACTTTTTTGTGAGAGAAAGAGCTGTTTCGTATACAATTTTTTGTTCGTCAATCATTACAAACTCCTCATTTCCCTTAAGCATGGAAGCTAGACTGTCTGCAAGATTTTTTGAGGGTCGAATCTCTCCATTATCAATTCTGTAAAGGGTGTTTTTCTTTTCTCCGTATTTAACAAACTTTGCAATAAAATCTTGAAGTCTTTCTTTATCTCCCTTACAAAAAGCCGGAGCTTTTTGTAAGTAATCAGAATAAAAAGGACTCAATATAACATCACTATCTACATGATTATGCAAATAAGCACAAGGTTCTAAACCAATTTTTTCCTCATAAACAGTAGCATTAAAACCATGCAAAAGAGTTGAATATGACCACGCTTGATAAGAAGGGTGAGGTTCTTCACTTAAACCACTTTTAAAGCGAGCAAGAACAACCCCGTCCTTATCCGTTTTTTCTATATCAGTCCATTGCTTAAGTTCAATGATAATAACTTTTTCCTTTCCAAACTCATCCTCTCCCACAACAATGAAATCAATTCTATTTTTCGCTCTTGGTATTGAATATTCAATAGCAACACCTGAATCATCAGGAATTTTGTCTGTCTGCATCACTTTATACATGGCGTCTCCAAGAGAGTTTTTCCAAGAGTTGTATTCACTGCTTCCAACTTTAATATCAATATTAAGTTTTTCTTTAACTCGAGCACGAACAATGTCTTCAATTCCATTTGAAGCATCTTCTAGAAAACCTAACTTTGTAGACTGATAAACTATCATGATTTATAGCTTGTTGTATTTAGTATGTTTTCCCTTAGCCTTTTCAACAGGATATTTGTCTTCATTTTTCTTCAACTTTTTCTCTAAAGCTTTCAGGACATCTATCTTTAGATCATTACTCATTAAGAGCACCCAATACAGAACATCTGCCAATTCATCTCCAATTTCTTCCTTATGTTCAATAACATATTTATCCATCTCTTCTTTAGATTTCCATTGAAAATGCTCCATAACTTCCCCAGCTTCTAAAACTAAAGATAAAGCAACGTCTTTGGGATTGTGGAACTGTTTCCAGTCTCTCGCATCTCTAAACGCTATTATTCTTTCTGTTAGGATTTTTATGTTTTTCATCTCAGCTTGTGAATTAAAGCAATTTTCCCACAAAATGAAGAGATTTACAACAAAACACCTTGTTCTTTATATGAGATATTTTGAAATTATTTTTCAGCAAAAACTTTAAGATATTCCTTATGAGAATAGAGGGAGGGACGAGACCCTTCTCCTTTCCTATGCAAGACCAATATACCAGCTTTGATGAGCCTATCAATAAACTTAATGGTACCTGGTCGTGATTGTTCAATCCATTCTTGAATAGTTGAAGTTGATACAATTGGCTCTTTATATAACCTTTTAACAACTTTCAAAACAGTATCTGAGTTTCTTTTATCAAACATTGATACTTTTTCTAGGTCTCTATCTCTCAAGACGGTTACTTTCTTAGAAACTTCTATTGCATCTTTTGCCGTTTCAATAACAGCATCTATAAAAAATTCTAGCCAAGGGGCGGTATTCCCATTGTGATACTCTCTCAAACTCTGGTAATAGATTTTTTGATGTCTTTTGAAATATGAAGAAAGGAATAGTACTGGGAGTTCAAGATATTTGTGGTGAATAAGATAGAAAGTAATCAACAAACGGCCAGTTCTTCCATTCCCATCAAGGAAAGGATGAATAGTTTCAAATTGGGCATGCATAAGCCCCGCATCCAAAATTGGATGTGAAAAAGACATATGAATAAATTTTTCTAAGTCACTAAGAGATTGAGGGAGTTCATCTGGTGTAGGAGGTACAAAGTCTGCATTATCCGGTCTAGTACCACCAATCCAGTTTTGAGTTTTTCTAAACTCTCCCGGATCAGCAAAATGCGTTGACCTTGCACCCTGCATCAATTGCTTATGAAGTTCTCGAATAAATCGAAGAGTAAGAGGAAAATCATCTTCATTTATTCTCTTTAGACCATAGTTAAGAGCTTTAATATAGTGAGTAATATCATCAGCATCGGAATTTTTATCATTAGAAGGGTCTGCGGCGTATTCAAACGCATCAACCATAGTTGCCTTTGTACCCTCAATCTGCGATGAAGAAGCTGCATCTTTTGCGACATAAGCATTAATAAAGTAGTCCACATCTGGCAACAAAACCGTAATACCAGACAATTTTCCAAGTAAAAATTGTGCCATATTAGATTTTTGAACGAGTTCTTCAGAAATGTTTCTTTTTAAATCACCTGAAGGAAATGGAAAAAGAGAAAGATATTCATATCCGTTTTGGTGTTTTTTATTTTTTCCGATTATGTTGCTCATAATTAGTTAATACTATTTAATTTGTATAAACTATCTTATCATTTTAGTTAATACTAGTCAATTAGTGTTAACTATTCTTAAAATCACTTAAAACCCTACTTTTTGTCGTTTAAGGTATTTTTCAACACGCCGAGTAGTCTCTCGAGTTCTGAATTGATTAATTTTAACGCGAAATTTTCTATTTACAAACAACTTATAAATTAAAAGTGAGTTATTTTAAAGAAAAAACCCTACACGGCAAATATTGTGTAGGGGTTTAGCTGAAATATTTTAATCTTTCCAGCCTTCACCTTCGTTATGTTGGTTTTTGAGGTGTTCAAGAACCTTTTTCAAATGAATGGTAAATTCCTCTGCGCAGCCTTGAAACTGATTCAACGCTTTTTCCAGCTCCTCGTCATGGTTCGGAAGCAGACTCGCGTGGATCTGCTCCTTGATAGCTAACCATTCTTCGGGAGTAATGTTGATGCCAACAAAGGCTTCGCCGATTTCAAGAGCTTGGCTTTTCGTGACACACCACTGCAAAAGTGATCCATCACTGCACACGATCTGGCCAGCAAGGCACATGTCGTGGAGTTTGAAATATCCTGATTTTATAATCATATTCTATTGTTGAATTGGGTTGAACTTTTTACTGAGGATTATAATAAAACTTTTTCAACATTTGTCAACAAAAACACCCCATCTTTTTGGATAGAGTGTTTTTGTTTGAAAACTTTTAACTATTTTGCACCGTCCGCGTTTATCATAGAGACAGCCTCCCTGATTGTTGTCATGAATTGTGCTGGGAAAATGATTGTTGAGTTCTTTTCAACACTAATCTCCGCCATTGTCTGAAGTGTTCGCAACTGAAGTGCAACTGGGTGCGCTGCTATCAAGTCTGCAGCCTCACCAAGTTTCTGAGCTGCTTGGAACTCACCTTCCGCGGCCACAATCTTAGCTCGGCGCTCTCTTTCTGCTTCGGCTTCTTTAGCCATGGCGCGCTGCATGTTGTCCGGCAAAGTAATATCTTTGATTTCCACAGCAGTTACCTGAACACCCCAAGGTTCAGTATGTGTATCAATAACTTCTTTAATTTGAATATTTATCTGTCCTGTTTGTGAAAGAAGCTGGTCGAGTTGGAATTGCCCAACAATATTTCGGACAGTTGTCTGACTAATCTGGTTTACTGCACTGTCTACATCTTCAATTGCAACAACTGATTTTTGTGGATCCAAAATGTGATAGTACGCCACCGCAGCAATGTCGATGGATACGTTATCTTTTGTGATAATTTTCTGTGAAGGAATACCCATAGTGATAGTCCTTAGTGACACTTTGGTCATCTGCTCAAAAATAGGAATGAGGATAATAAGTCCTGGACCACGCACTCCTGTACATTTACCGAGGAAGAAAATAACTCCGCGGTCATACTCCTTCACCACACGCAAAGAAGTTACTAGAAGAAAAAACAAAACAATCAAACCAAGTACAAATAATGGATCCATTTTTGTGTAAAATATGATTAATAAATAACAGATTCAATCTTACAACTTTGGTGAATAAATGAAAAGAAAAAGACTACACATGAAATTGTGCAGTCTTAGCATTTTGAGAATTCTTCAGAAAGTAACCGCCCTTGAACTTTGAGCAATACGGCTCGTATCATAGCAAACCACCGCACCTTTCGAAGAGATAACTCTCTCCATGAGAGAACCGAAATGTACAGCTGTAGCATCCGGATGAAGCCAGGCTGAAAGGTTAAATACATCGCTGCAATTCATGCAAACAGGATATATCCCATCAACTTTATTCTCGAAGTTGACCACGGTGATAGGTCTTGATCTGTCGCGTTGTTTCTGGTGCATGGACTCTCCGATGCCGAGAGCTATCTGCTCCCCAACGTGGATATTTTCTCCACAGCAAGGGCATGGTATGGAATGCTTTTCGAGACATGCGAGGCAATAATCAGGCACTCCATCTTTATTTAAAGGCATTTCCATCCACAAACCATCGGATGTATATCCAATAAGCTTTGTTTCGTGACCGCACTTTGCTTTATGTTTGTACGCCAGAATCAAACTCAGTTTCCGACTTAAACGGGTAAATAACTTTCTCATTTTATCCTCCTTGTTGTTGGTACTTTTTCAGGTTTTGATATTACAATATTTTCTAAATTTGTAAATAAAAAAATAATTGGAATTGGATTATTTTTATTTAATTTTCCCTCTTTTTTGTCTATGAAACGCAATAGCAAAACGGTGAGCTTCGGCATTTGCTAGAAGTATTTGGTCACGATATGAAAGAATGAGATTTTTGTCACCTAATATTTTTTCTGCTTTATGTTTCTCGTTTTTAACTACTGCTACAACAGGAATGGAAAGCTTGAGTGAAGCGAGAGACTGTTCCACCACATTGAGCTGAATTTCGTTACCATCCACTACAATAAGCGAAGGGTACTGCCATTCGGTATGTCCGAGTCTTCGCAAAAACATTTCTTTGAGAGCACCTGGATCATTGGCACCTGTCATGGTTTTGATTTTAAATTTTCTGTACTCGGCTTTTTCTGGCACGCCATCCTCCACCACAGTCATCACCCCTACCATGTTGGTACCACTCAAGTGAGCTACGTCATAGGCTTCAATACGGAGGGCTTTGCCCACATCTGTCATGTCACGTTTCAAGAGAGACACGTCGCGAATATGATTGAGTGCGTAAAGCGTTTTTTTCACTTCATTCGCCTTTTCGAATTCTTGTTTTTTTGCATATGCGTGCATTTCTTTTTCCAGTGTTTTTACAAGCTCTTTCTTTTTACCCTCGAAAAATAGTTTGATATGGCGAATGGTTTTTGCGTATTCTTTTTTTGCATCACCATTTGAAATATCTGGTGTGAGACCGAGTTGGCGATAAAAATGGTAGTTGTCTTTTTTTGAAGATTGCCTGTCTATAAAAGGAAATATTTTTCGAACTATTTTAAGAGCTTCTTTAAGAATCGCCCCATGTGGAAACGGACCATAGATAGTTTGAAGAGAAAATTCCCCAGCAATGCAGTTTTTGAAATCAATATTTTTCCCGCGTTCTATAAGTATTTTTGGGAAATCTTCTTTCGTAACAACAACATAGTTATAGCTTTTGTTATCTTTTTCTTTTGTGTTGTATTTGGGCTGGAGTTTCTTGATGAGATGAGCTTCGAGAATGAGAGCTTCGAGCACAGAGTCTGTCTGTTCATATTCCACTCTGTCGGCTTTGAACACCATGTCGACAAGAAGCGGTCCGCGGGCTGCAATGAGATCTCTAGAAAAATAGCTTTTCACACGGTCTTTGAGCGATGTCGCCTTTCCCACATACAAAACACTCTTTCCTTGTTTGAAAAGATATACGCCAGGAGTTTCAGGAAGATTTGTTTTTGTAAGGTCTTGACTTTGCATTTTTTTATTATAGATTAGCACGCAGGAAAGACAAAAACCATGACGGTAATACCTTGTATAGTCCCGTTTGGGATGAAGTGCCCGAAATGCAGTTCTACTGGCACCTATACTCGTCGTATTGAGCCAGGAATAAATGAATGTGAGTGTGACAAGTGTCACAAGAGCTTTGAAAGACCTTTCGAGTTCTTCGTACCGATCTCCCAAGAAATCCCCAACCAAGAACAAGAAGAGGTTGGTTTGCAATAGCTCCAAAGTCGGAATAATCTTCCGACTTTTTTCTTACACTACTTCTTCAAAACTTTTTTAAGATACTTACCCGTGTAACTCTTCGCATTATTCGCTACGTCCTCAGGTGTACCCTTCGCAACAATTTCTCCTCCTTTTACACCTCCTTCTGGACCAATGTCGATCATATAGTCGGCAGATTTAATGAGATCCATATTGTGTTCAATCACAAGTACTGTATTTCCTTTGTCCACCAGTTTCTGCAAAATTTCAATAAGCTTTCGTACGTCTTCGTAGTGAAGTCCGATTGTCGGCTCATCCAAAAGATAAATAGTTTTCTGCAAATGAGGTCGGTATAGTTCTGAAGAAATTTTCACACGTTGTGCTTCTCCGCCGGAAAGTGTTGTTGCAGACTGTCCGAGCTGTAGGTATCCAAGCCCCACTTCATTGAGTGTGTTGAGTCTATCGTGAATTGCCGGAATATCTTCAAAAAATGTAAGAGCTTCTTCCACGGTCATTTGAAGAACATCATAAATGTTTTTCTTTTTGTATTTTACTTCGAGTGTTTCTTTCATAAAGCGCTTGCCTTGACAGACATCACATGTCACATACACTGTCGGCAAAAAGTGCATTTCCACTTCAATACTTCCATTTCCTTGACATGCTTCACATCGCCCACCTTTCACGTTGAAAGAAAAACGGTTTGCTCCCCAGCCACGCACGCGAGCTTCCGAAGTAGAAGCAAACAAATCACGCACAAATGTCCACGCACCGGTATATGTTGCCGGGTTTGAGCGAGGTGTTCGGCCGATAGGACTTTGGTCAATCAAGATTGTTCGCCCCACATATTCTGTACCAGTAAACGAAGCGCAGTTGAATGTCTCCGCACTTCTGTATCTTTTTTCAAATCGAGCTTGCAAGTTTTTATGCAAAATTTCATATACGAAAGATGATTTTCCTGAGCCGGACACACCTGTCACACAAACAAATTTTCCAAGTGGAACATCAATATTCATATTTTTAATATTGAATACATTTCCACCGCGCACTTGTATTTTTCCTTTATCTTGATTTCGTCTTTCGTGAGGAATTTCGATTTTCACATCACCACGCAAATAGTCGAGTGTCAGTGATTTTGTTTTGTTTGTTTTTGCAGTGAGAAGTTCGTCGAGGTATCCTGAAGCCACCACATTTCCACCATGTACGCCAGCGCCAGGACCAATATCGATAATGTAGTCAGACGCGAAAATCGTATCCTCATCATGTTCAACAACGATAATGGTATTCCCCATATCACGGAGGTTTATAAGAGTTTCAATCAATCGGTCATTGTCGCGCTGATGAAGACCGATGGTTGGTTCATCGAGTACATAGAGAGCTCCCACAAGTCCTGAGCCGAGCTGTGACGCCAGGCGGATACGTTGTGCCTCACCGCCAGAAAGCGTGTGTGCACGACGGTCGAGCGACAAATAGTCGATGCCAACGTTGATCATAAAATCTAGTCGGTTCATGATTTCTTTCACGATCACTTTTGAAATTTCTTTTTCTTGAGGAGAAAGTTTCAAGTGGGTGAAAAAAGTTTTTGCATCAAAAATGGACATCGCCGTAAGCCCCACGATATTTGTTTTATTTTCACCCAAAAATACATGCAATGCTTCTTCGCGAAGTCGCGCACCATGACATTTTTTACATTCTTCGTTACCAAAAAAATGTCGTGTGCCGAGGCCGTTACATTCAGGACAAGCTCCGTATGGGGAGTTGAAAGAGAAAAGTCGCGGCTCGATTTCAGGATATGAAAAACCATCGTATGGACACATGAATTTTGAAGAGATGAGTTTTGTTTCATGAGGAGTTACCACCTTGAGCAAACCCTCGGACTCGGCAAGAGCTCGCTCCACAGCTTCGCTCAAACGCTCTTTCATACCGGGTTTGTTTTGTTTGATGTCAGAAAGATAGAATTCATCCACAAGCACGTCAATGTCATGTTTTTTTGTTTTAGAAAGAATGATTTGTTCGCGAAGTTTTTTCTCTTCTCCATCGACAAGTACACGCTCAAAACCTTTACTAAGCAGATCATAAAGAAGCTGATAGTACTCGCCTTTTCTGCCCACTACAAGCGGAGCATAGAGACCTACTTTCAGGTCATTAATTTCCACACCCATCACTTTTTTCTCAGCAGACTTTGTATCGATAGACTTCACCGTCGTCATGATAGTATCCATAATTTCTTCTTGTGAAAGCCTCTTGATTTCGCGTCCACATTCAAGACAGTGAGGCTTTCCGATACGTGCAAAAAGAATACGCATATAGTCGTAGATTTCTGTGATAGTTGCCACAGTTGAACGAGGGTTGTTTGAGCGAGATTTTTGGTCGATAGAGATTGCGGGTGAAAGACCAACGATTTCATCCACATCTGGCTTTTGCATCGTATTCAAAAATTGTCGTGCATATGCGGAAAGAGATTCAACATATCGTCGCTGACCTTCAGCGAAAATAGTATCGAATGCGAGTGATGACTTTCCACTTCCTGAAAGTCCCGTGATAGCCACCATCTTGTTGCGAGGCATCTCCACGGTGATATTTTTCAGGTTGTGGGTGCGAGCGCCTTTCACTATTATTTTATCCGATTCTTTTTTATTTTCTGGTTTCATATTTAAATTTTGGTTTACTTTCAGTTGAGAACTCTTGCTTCTCTCCGCACCGTGGGCAATGCCATTCTTTTCGTTTTAGAGCATCTCCTATGCTCCACCACTTACCGCAAAGACAGCACCTGAAATGACTAAGTTTTTCAACACTTATTTCGCCTTTGGGGTTTTCTTTTTTCATACGCATCAAATCCCCCTCTCTTGCTCACTAGGGGTATATGTAGTCAAATACTATCCTAAATCCGCCGTTTCTGATACTTGACATGAGCGCTTAATAATAGTAAAAATATGAAACAAGTTCTTTTACATTCCAACTTGCAAGATTTACCGCATAACAGAGAGGTTTTATGACCTTTGTGTTATGCGGTAAATACCACAGAACGTCAGCTATAGCTTTCGCAATCCGTGAAAGAAATGGTCAGCGTAACTTAAAAAGAAAGGTAAGCTCATGAATAGTAAGCCAATCACAGACCCCAACAGAGCTTTACGGCTTATGGGAGTTCTGAACAACAACGTCGACCTCAGCAAAGTTCCCGACTCAACAGTTGAGTGGGCGCTTCAGCATCCAAAGGAAGCCGGTGCTCAGTTCACTGCTTTCCTCAAGAACGGCGGTCGAGTAATTGTCGGAGAATCCAAAATCATCACAATTGACCGAACTACACCTTTTGACCTGAAATTCCTTGGCGACGGCTGGACCATCGAAGAGGAGGACGAACGCAGTCTCGCCCTCACCGAAATTGACCTCACTAATGTCCACCTCGAGACAATGCTCAAGGACGGAGAGAACGTTGTGGGTGGCGAAGAAAAACTGAAGCGTCTCAAAGAAGCAAATAATATCCGCCTCGACGCCAAAGTTTTCCAGACTCTTTGGAAGAACAAAAACCTAATTCCAGAAAGTTGGAAAAAGAAGACGAGAGGCAAAGTAACCCATATCTACTTCGACGGCACGATCTTTAAGATACGTAACAATCGTTTCATTCTATCAGCATGCTGGATTTGTTCTGCTGAGGTGTGGAATTGGCGTTGCAATTGGCTCGACAGTGAGTGGACATTCTACGACCCATCTGCCGTCCTCACAAGTTAATAAAAACCCGCTTTCAGGAGATATGCGTTCAACTCCTACCCCAAGCAATTCGGCTTGGGGTTTTACTTTGCTTTATTTTTAAAAGAGGTAGAATGGAGAGGAAAGTCACCAGGCCGACTTGTCTATTTTTACAAACACAACTCTTTCGTAAAAAGAGTTCTTTAATAACTATAATTCTACATAATTATGAAAAAGACATTATCTTTTGTTATTTTAGCTTTGTTTTTAATCGCCCCAATGAGTCCAATACATGCCCAAACATATCAAACATCCACAACAACCCAAACTGTAACAACTCAATCGGGCACAACGAGTCAAATGATTACAATTGCTGATATTAAAGCCATAGCTCCACAACTGCTACAGACTCTCAATCAGTTGAGTATCGCAATAGCAAATAAACAAAATCAGATTTTGCGAGACCAAACACTTCTTGGGCAAGCACAAGCACAACAAGAACAAGTGGCGCTTAACCAGGTATTGGATAACGTGGCGAACATCATCTCTCTGTTCTCTAATTTAGTTTCCACAGTTCAAAGATAAAAAGTTTGAAAAGAAAAACCGCTCGATTTTGTGAGCGGTTTTTTAATTCTTTTTCTTTCGTGTTCCTTTCTTTTTTTCTTTTGGAAACTCATTCAAAAATTCTTTATCAAATTTTGCTGCGAGCTTTCTGTCGAGCTGTGTCATATCGCCCATTTTCTTTCCTATCTTTTCTTTAATTTCAATTATCTCATCACGCAAAATTGCAGCTGTTTCAAAATCTAGATCTTGCACAGCCTGGCCCATTTGCTCTTCTTTTTCATCTAAAAGTTTCTTCGGATCTTTTTGTAAAAGAATTTCATCTATGGAGAGCAGTGCTGACACAGCTTTCTTGTGATCATTTTGAAGTTGACTTGTAATATCGTGGATTTTTTTGATAATCGTTTTTGGAGTAATGCCGTGTTCTGTATTGTATTTTTCTTGAAGTGTTCTACGACGTTGCGTTTCAGAAATCGCTCGAGTCATGGAGCCTGTCATATTATCCGCGTACAAAACCACTCGCCCTGCCGCATTTCGAGCAGCACGACCAATAGTCTGAATGAGAGATGTTTCAGAACGGAGAAAACCTTCTTTGTCGGCATCTAAAATTCCAATCAAAGAAACTTCTGGCAGGTCTAAACCTTCTCGAAGCAAGTTTACCCCAACAAGACAATCAAATTCACCTCGACGAAAAGCCGAGAGAAGCTCGATTCGTTCAATAGTTTTAATATCACTATGCAGATATTTTGATGCAAGTCCTTTTTCCGAAAGATATTCACTTAAATCTTCTGCCATTTTTTTTGTAAGTGTCGTGGCTATCACTCGGTCACCTTTTTTTACCACTGCAGCAGCTTCATCAATAAAATCAAAAACTTGCCCTTTGTATTTTCCTTTCTCAACTATTGGTTTCACTTCAACAATCGGGTCTAGAAGTCCAGTGGGGCGGATTACCATCTCCACTGGTTTTCCAGATTTTTCAAGTTCATATTTTCCAGGAGTTGCAGATGTGTATATAACTTGCCCGACTCTTTTTTCAAATTCATCAAATTTGAGTGGACGGTTATCTTTTGCTGAAGGTAAGCGAAAACCATATTCAACAAGAGTTTGTTTTCGAGACTGATCACCGGCAAACATTCCACCAATTTGCGGAACTGTTACATGTGACTCATCAATAATAGTGAGAAAATCTGCCGAACCATCAGCTTTTCGTGAAAAATATGAAAGTAGTGTATCTGGCGCCTCGCCAGCTTTTTTCCCAGAAAAATGTCGTGAGTAGTTTTCAATACCGTTGCAGTAGCCAACTTCGCGAATGAGTGCAAGGTCGTATGTTGTGCGTCGTTTTAGTCTTTCAACTTCTAAAACTTTCCCTTCTTTTTCAAGTTCTTTCAATCTGTGGTCAAGCTCTTTTTTAATACTTTCAAATGCTTTCTTTTGCTGAGCTTCGTCTGTAATGAAATGTTTTGCAGGGAAAATAAAAGTAGATTTTTCTTCAGAGATAATTCTGCGCGTCACAGCGTCGATTTTTGAAATTGAAGCGACTTCATTTCCATCAAAACTGAAACGGATTATGTATTGCTCAGACACAGGCATCACTTCAACTGTGTTTCCCACAGCACGAAGTTGTCCAGACTTCAAGTCCGCATTCGTGCGCTCGAAATGAATATCAATAAGTTTTTCAAGCAAATCCATTCGGCCAAATTTGTCACCTACAGAAATTTTCAAATTCACTTTTTCATACTCCTCTGGAGAGCCAAGACCGTAAATACAAGAAACTGATGCAACAATAATGACATCTTTCCGAGTGAGAAGCGCTTGTGTGGAAGCGTGGCGAAGTCGTTCAATTTCCTCATTGATCATCGCTTCTTTTTCGATATATGTATCAGAGACTGGCATATAAGCTTCTGGCTGATAGTAGTCATAGTAGGATACGAAATAGTGTACAGCGTTTTCAGGAAAAAATTCTTTATACTCTTGGGCGAGCTGGGCAGCGAGAGTTTTATTGTGAGCAATTACAAGTGTCGGCTTCCCTATTTTAGAAATCACATTTGCCATTGTAAATGTCTTTCCGGAACCAGTCACACCCAAAAGAGTTTGGTCTCTGCTGCCTTTTTTGATACTGGAAACAAGATCCGAAATAGCTTTCGGCTGGTCGCCCGCTGGCTCGTATTCGCTTTTAAGTTTGAAAACTGACATTCAGTTTGATATTACCTTATTTAAGTGGTATTGTCATGGGCGGAAAGGAGTTATTTAATGCAACATAAAGAGACCTTAACACTGATAGAACGGGAGAATATTATTTTCTTGTTGAAACAACACTTACTTGCCCTCCTCACTGAAAGAGCCGGCAGGGTTCAGGACTATCGCGAAATGCGGGACGATGCCAATATAATCAAAGAAATTTTTCCAGAAATGTGTAAAAACTGGTCACAAGATTGGCTGAAAACTTTAGGTCCTCGAAAAGGATCCGACATGAAAAATATGTCCTTTGTTATTATCGACTTTCTCACAGACCCAAGAAATACTTACAGCGATATGCTTTGGGACCACCTCGACGAAAAGTACAAACCATATCTCACAGGTTCAAATATGGAAGCCCTGCGGGAAAAGTTTGTATTTGCCGATTACAAAGGACCGGAGGCAGAAGAGATTGCAAAGCAAATCATTGATTTGATTACTCGACCCCAACCAACATCAGTATCTGAAGCCTAAGTAAGAAAAAACAACAAGTCCAACTGAGCAAACCAACGTAAAAGTTATAAGGCACACGATTCACCTCGTGCGCTTTTTCTTTTTTGACAGATACACACCTTTGAATTAAAGTACCTCACCAGTAACCAGCTCCTTATGAAAATCCTCAAACCCACTCCAGCAAATCAAGAGCTTCTCGGTCTTGAGTTTGACCGGTGGCCCATAAACAGAGACCGTAATCTGATTGAAATGATGAAAATTAGAGCTCAAATTTCAGAAGAATACGCTCTACCTTTCAATCAAATCAACCTTCCGTCAAAACTCAGCTTTGGACCAATCGCTCTCGAAAGCGACGAAATTCAAATCAATGCAGGTGTAGCACACGAAAAACTTTTGGAAGTTGCCGCGAAAGGCGAGATTATGCCTCTTTGTCTATGGTCTGTAGACGCAATCTTTAGTCACCAAACTAAAAACGGAAGCGGACCAAACCTACCAGAAAGACCAAGCCCTGGGAAAAAATTGATAATTCTCACTCATGGAACATTCAAAGAATCTGCCCAGGGTACATACTGTTACATCTATCTCAAAGAAACGGAACATGGATTTGAAATCTGTACGATGACCACTCATCAAACTTTTCTTCTTTATCCCAAACCCCACTATGACCTAGTGACTCTATGTATTCCGACAGCATCCTGCTCGATGTCTTCATAGAAATACCGCTAACCTGAATTTTCAGACTGGCGGTTTTATTTTATTTGCCCACAAAAGTTATTTCTTATATTTTTCCAAAAAATCTTTTTTGTATTCCGCAAAACTATCATCCAAAATAGCTTCTCGCATACCTTTAACCAAGTTCACAATAAAGTACTCATTGTGAATTGAAGCAAGTGTTGCAGCAAACATTTCTTTTGCTCGGAACAAGTGTGCAACGTATGCCCGTGTATAATTTTTACAAGTATAACAACAACATTCAGAATCTACAGGCGTATAATCTTCCATAAATTTACTATTCAATAAATTTTCTTTTCCGCTTTTTGTATAAACTTGTCCATTACGCGCAACACGAGTCGGTGCTACACAATCAAATAAGTCGCAGCCATTTTCCACTGCCATAAAAAGATCTTCTGGTTCACCAATACCAAGCAGGTGTCTAGGTTTTTCTTCTGGTAAAATATCATTCACCCATTTCACGGCTTTAGACATATCTTCTTTCGCGAATGAGCCACCAATGCCGTAACCATCAAAGTCCATTTCACTCAAAACCTTAGCACTTTCTTTGCGAAGTTCTTCAAAACGCCCTCCCTGCACTACACCAAATAGCGCCTGCTTCTGTGAATTTTCTTTTGACTTATGATATGCGAGACATTTCTTTGCCCACCTATGTGTTCTATCGAGCGCCTCCTGCTGATATCGCAAAGGTTCATTGGGTGATGTACATTCATCAAAAGCGAAAATAATATCTGCCCCTATATTGTGCTGGATTTCAATTGAACGTTCTGGGGTGAAATAGTGCAATGAGCCATCAATAATAGATTTAAATGTTACTCCTTCGTGGTCAATGGTTGCTATTTTTACCACTTCATCTTCTTTGGCTTCTGGAAGTAATAGAGGTTCAGAGTTTGAAGATGTTATTTTTGAAATATTTTTTCCATATGCAGCACCGAGAGAAAAAACTTGAAAGCCCCCAGAGTCAGTCATTGTAGGGCCACTCCAGTTCATAAATTTGTGCAGACCTCCAGCGTCACGAATACGATAATCTCCAGGCTGCAAATACAAATGGTAAGTGTTTGCAAGCACAACTTGTGTGCCAAGTTCTTTTACCTGTTCTGGAGAAACAGCTTTCACAGTTGCTTTTGTTCCTACCACCACAAATGCCGGTGTTTGAATATCACCATGAGGAGTAGAAATAGTCCCGGCTCGCATAAGACCTTGCCCTTTCTTATTTATTTTAAATTGAATTGGTTTTGATTCTGACATTGAATACAGATTAACAGAAATATACCCAAATTAAAATGCAAATGATAAAGGCCGCATGCGAATGCAAGCGGCCTTAGAAAAACGTTTACGTTATCGGGTGCTAAATTTTTGGCACACTGATTACGTTACTTTGCAAAATATCTGCTGGCGCAAATGCCAAAGTTCTTTGCAAGGTATTAAAGAACACCAAGAGGGTTCCTTCCAGCGCATGCCATATGTCAGGCGCAAGAAGTTTTAAAGTGATGATAGCTAAAGCAAGGCCTATCGCTCGAAAGATTCCCATGGTTGGTATCTTTACGAGAGGAAACTTTTGCGTAGTGCGGACTAGACACTCGCCAGAGCTCATCACTCTCTTCCCCTCGCGAATTGGAACCTGTGGCGCCGACTCGCAAGGGGAAGATTTTTTAAATTTTCAATCTCTCACCCGCGAGCATTGTATCATATATGATATAAAAAACAAGTCTATAATTTTACTAAAACCATACTTTATGTTAATATTTTTTATAGAGAAAGGATCTTTGTTTTATGGCCCAATTACCAAAAAATAAGTTACCTAGTCGTAGAATAGAAGTGGAAGAAATTCTTTGCAGACTCAAGAGGGGTGTGTACATCCCTGGGCTTTGGAGATACAGCATGACACTGCTTCCTTCCGGCCAAAGTTTGAAAGATTTTATTCACTGGCTCGATAGACAAGGTGATATCACAGTTAAAGACAATAGGGCTTTTTTAGTAAGATAACCCACAACCAAGAGGCATGCTTCTAGCAGACCTCTTTTTCTTTTGCACTATTTTTATAACAAAAAACCACAACGATTTCATTGCGGTTTTTTGAATAAATAAAACTTAATTATTTCACTCCCAAAAGCTCAACCTCAAATACAAGAGTGGAATTTGCAGGAATTGGTCCTATCGCTCTATCTCCATATGCTAATGTCGCTGGAATAACAAGCTTTCTCTTACCTCCAACTTTCATTCCTACAAGACCTTGATCCCATCCAGCAATCACCTGTCCTGCTCCTAAATCAAAATCAAAAGGCGTACCACGCTCATATGAACTATCAAATACAGTTCCATCTATCAATGTTCCTTTATAATTTACAGTCACATGCTTTCCGGCCACAGCCTCTGTACCAGTACCTACAGTTATATCTTCTACAAGTAATTGTGATGATTGATTATTTGAACCTTGCTGCATTGTATTTAAACTAAGATTATTTAATGATAATGAAGACGACAAACCAAATGATGAATACGCAACATAGCCAGCTACCAACACTATACCTACAGTAACGGCTATTATTTGATTACGTGAAAGTTTTTTCATATCCTTTCATTTTACATCGAGAATTCATTTTTGCAAAAGTATCGTTATTCACATACAATATTCTCTATATGAATGAAAAAACAAAAGCGATCACTATTGAACACATGTCAGAGAAAGAAAGACTTTTATCAATACACAAAGAATTCGAGGATGGATTTAAATATATTCATAGCTATAAAAAATCAGTAACCTTTTTTGGGTCAGCAAGATTCAAACCGGATGATGTTTATTATAAAAAAGCAGAACATATTGGATACAGGGTTGCTAAAGAATTAGAATATGTTGTTGTGACTGGTGGAGGCCCAGGTATTATGGAAGCTGCAAATAAGGGAGCTCACGATGCAGGCGGGCAGTCTATAGGATTTACAATAAAACTTCCGCATGAACAAAAAGACAACCCTTATTTAACAGGAAAACTTGATTTCAATTTCTTTTTCTCTCGAAAAACAATGATGTGGTTTGCCGCAGAGGCATATCTTTTCTTTCCGGGAGGTTTTGGTACATTTGATGAGCTTTTCGAAGTACTCACTCTTGTGCAGACTGGAAAAATTGAAAAAGTTCCAATAATTCTTGTCGGCGAAGAATATTGGAAACCCCTCAACACCCTCATACAAGAAGATATGCTTTCACACCACTACACCATTAGTGCAGAAGACACAGACCTATACACAATCACAGACGACGAAGACAAGATTCTGGAAATAATAAAAAACGCTCCGATTAGGAATTAAGAAAAAATAAAAATAAAAAGCGCAGGAATCCTTTCGGAACCTGCGCTTTACAAACTGAACTAAACCCTTGCGAAATAACGGTCTTTTACCGCCTTTGGCAACCTCAGAAGAGTAAGGACAATGAAGACCATGATCTCTCTGAGAGCAAGGCAATGATTCTCGAGCCTTGAACCGTGAGTTGTCTCGATCACACGATAACACGCAAATTCCGATAGAGTTTTTCTCAAAGAAGCGTAATGTTCTTCGTATTGATCTTGGCGATTATTCCACTTTTCCACATTAACATCCTCTTCGCGAGGAGGGTTGCCATTTTCTCTAGCCTCATGGATACGCTGAGACCTGCGCACATTCGCCTCCTCACGAGTACATCTGAGCTCCAAGGCAAAACACGGAAGGTTTAAGTCTTCGAGAATCTGCTTCAGATCTACAGCCTGAACATCTTTTCGTGGGAAGCCGTCGAAAACGATAGCTGAGTCACCACGATTAAACGCCAATTTCATGCGGACAGCCCTGAGAACATGATGTTTCTCGACAAGTTCTCCACTGCGCAGTTCCTTCAGAATTTTCTGCATTTCCGGATTTTCAGGATCCGCTTCAGCCATTTCGGTCAATGCCCCACTACAGGACACAGCCACAAAGCCAAGTCTTTCCAAAACACCCGCGAGTTTCCCTTTTCCTGTGCTTGGCCGACTGACCAAGACAAGAGCAAACTTTTTAAAGAAGAAGCCGAACATCCTCATTATCACGGAAATATCGTGGCCATCCAAACGTTTCAAATTTTCATCACTCACTATTTATTCCTCCTGTTGGTTGTTTTCTGTTCAATCTTTCAAGAACAGTCTGATGAAAAAGATTAACACAAAACACTCCTCTGTCAATTTTTCAAAAAATAACAAAGTGCTATATAATACTGCGGTATTAATAATAATTTATTTGGAATTCAAATTCTTTTATGGCAACTATCAAAGATATTCGTGGACGAGAAATTCTTGACTCGCGTGGCAACCCAACGGTAGAGGTTGATGTTATTCTTTCAGACGGCTCATTCGGCCGAGCAGCTGTTCCTTCTGGCGCCTCAACAGGAAGCCACGAAGCCTTAGAACTTCGGGATGGAGACAAAAAACGATACGGCGGAAAAGGCGTACTCAAAGCAGTAGCAAACGTAAATGAAACAATCAAGAAAGCATTGAAAGGAAAAGTTGAGTGGACACAAAAAACACTCGACGACAAAATGATAGAACTCGACGGAACAGAAACAAAATCAAACCTCGGGGCAAATGCAATTCTTGGCGTTTCAATGGCTTTTGCTCATGCAACTGCACAGTCACAGAAAAAACCTTTGTATAAATATTTTGCTCAAATTGCAAAGACAGGAAAACCAATGTCTCTTCCTCTCCCAATGATGAACATCTTGAATGGAGGCAAGCATGCAGAAAATTCTACAGACCTACAAGAATTCATGATCATGCCAGTCGGCGCTAAATCTTGGTCACAAGCTTTGCAAATGGGAACGGAAGTATTTCACTCACTAAAAAAACTTCTTCACGATAATAATTTTTCAACAACAGTTGGTGATGAAGGTGGCTACGCTCCTTCTCTTCCTTCAAACGAGGCAGCTATAGAAGTAATTCTCCAAGCAATCACAAACGCTGGATACAAACCAGGTAAAGATATTTCAATCGCAATTGACGCTGCAGCAACAGAACTCTACAAAGACGGTGCATATCACTTAGAAAAAGAAGGTAAGGTGCTTTCAAGCGAGGAACTTGTTTCATTCTATGCAGCATGGATCAAGAAGTATCCTATTGTTTCAATTGAAGATGGCTTTTCAGAAGACGACTGGACAGGGTGGAAAATTATGACAAAAGGTTATGGAAAGAAAGTACAAATTGTTGGCGACGACCTTTTTGTTACAAACATCAAACGATTAGAGCAAGGCATCGTGGAAAAATCTGCAAATTCTATTTTGATTAAACTTAATCAGATTGGAACTGTCTCAGAGACAATTGATGCTATCAAGATGGCGCAAAAAGCTGGTATGACAGCGGTTGTTTCCCACCGTTCAGGCGAAACAGAAGATACAACAATTTCTCACTTTGTGGTTGGACTTGGTTGCGGACAAATAAAGACTGGTTCCCTATGTCGAACAGAACGTGTTGCAAAATACAACGAACTTCTACGCATTGAAGAAGAACTCGGGGCAAAAGCAGTATTTGCGGGCAAAGACGCTTTCAAAATTTAAAATTTAAGAAAAATTAAAAAACACCCTTTGACGCAAGGGTGTTTTTTAATAAGAAAAAACGTACAAATCCATATTTGTACGCTTCAAAAATTAGCATTTAGCCGCAGTAATCAGTTTACTACGACTTACCGGAGCCCAAACATTTGCTCTTTCATCAAAGGCAACATGGTTAACATTTTGCACCCCTAAAAATTTGAGAAGTTTCTCAACTCTCGACCAATCAAAGCGGGTTCCAAAATTTTTATCAAACTCACTCTTGGTAAAAAGTTTTACTGGGCCAAGGTGCAACCCTTCTGCATCAGATTGTTTATTAAGTGTATTCATGAGAACAACATCCAAAAGACAAAATACACTTACTGAACCAATAAGTCAATTTAACTTACTAAAAATAGTCAAAGGTTGCTAAACATTTCAAAAAAGATACAATATTTTCACTTATGACAACAAAAAAACCAGTTATGTTAATAGTTCTCGACGGGTGGGGCTATAGAGAAGAAAAAAAAGATAATGCTATCGAAGCTTCAAATACACCCGTATTTGATACTTTATGGAAAGATTATCCACATAACCTACTCCGAGCATCTGGACTTGCTGTGGGGCTCCCAGAAGGCCAGATGGGTAATAGCGAGGTTGGTCACACCACTATCGGCGCAGGGACAACCGTAGATACAGACCTTGTTCGTATAAAGAAAAATATTGACTCTGGAGAGTTTGCAAAAAATCCTGTGTTCATTTCTCTCTTCGAACATGTAAATAAAAACAACTCAACCCTCCATGTACAAGGACTTCTTTCAGACGGCGGTGTACACAGTCATTATGAACATCTTTTTGCTTTTTTACGAGCAGCAAAAAATAATAATGTAAAAAAAGTTGCTATTCATATATTTACCGACGGTCGTGATGTTCCACCACAAAGTGCGGCTGGATATATAAAAACACTGGAGGAAGAAATTGCCGAAATTGGAATTGGTTTTATCGCAACAATTTCGGGTAGATTTTATGCTATGGATCGTGACCACAACTGGGACAGACTTGATAAAACCATGCAAGCAATGTTTGAACTTAAAGGGAGCGTTTGTGAAATCAAACCTTCAGACTATGTAGAAAATCTATATAAGGAAGGAAAAATAGATGAGCTTCTAGAACCAATCGTATGCTACAGTTCGACAGAAAAAGGTTGTGCAATAAAACCTCACGATGGCATTTTCTTTTTCAATTTTCGAGCAGATAGAGCAAGAATGATTACAGAAAAACAAATTGAAAAAACTGAGTATATGGATGTGAAAATCATAACTCTGACAGAATATGATACTCGTTTTGAAGGAAAAGTAGAGGTAGTTTTTATGCCAGTAAAAATTGAAACCACCCTTGCAAAAGAAATTTCAAATGCAGGACTCACACAAGCGCACATAGCCGAAACAGAAAAATTTCCTCATGCAACATATTTCCTAAATGGTGGTGTTGAGGCTCCATACCCAGGCGAAACACATATTATGCTTGATAGTCACAAAGACGTACCAACTCACGATATGGCACCTAAAATGCGTGCCGAGGGTATAGCAGACAAAGCAATCGAAGAAATAAATAAAGGCACAGATTTTATTTTCATCAACTTTGCAAACGCCGACATGGTTGGCCACACTGCAAATGTGCCAGCAATTGTTACTGCCGTTGAAGAAACTGATAAACAACTCGGACGCGTTATTGAGGCATGCCATGCAAAAGGCGGTATCGCATTTATCACTGCAGATCATGGTAATGCAGAAATAAATATTGACCCTATCACAGGTGCAAAACACACTTCCCATACGACAAATCCCGTACCTGAAATTCTAACGGAAAAAGAGTACACACTCAAAACAGGAACCCTTGCAGACATAGCCCCCACAATTCTAGAACTTCTCGGACTAGAAAAACCAAGAGCGATGACAGGTGTCTCTCTCATCGACTAGATTAAACACTTAAATAAAAAATAGAGAATGTCATTCTCTGTTTTTTATTTATTTTATATTTATTGCGGTAACTGACATCCACTGAGCTCGGCTAATTTTTCAAAGCTTTGTTCTCCAACCAATTTTTTCCCTTCAGAACTTATCCATGTGGGGAAACCTTCAACACCCTTATCAGTACATAGCTTTGTATTTTCTGGACATTCTACATATGGAACATATTTGAATGAAGTACCAAATTCTTTCTTTTGAGCCTGGCAATGCGAACACCAAGCAGCACCGTACATAGTTGTCTGTTTTGAAGCAAGACATTGAGCAAAGGCATCATATTTATTTGGTACATTAGGATTTTTTGACTTTATTGCGTACCATGTAAACCCTCCGGCAATCACAAACGCTACAACAATCCATGCAAATGTTTGTTTCATAAAATTATTCTTTACAACAATCTACTAATTTATTCATAATATCTTTTGTGGTCATTACCCCACCTATTTCACCTTCTGTAGATTTAGCCGCCTCAGGTAAAGTCACAAGTTTCAAACGTAAAGCCCAGAAAATTGAAAATAATTCGTGTGCTTTTTCATACATATCTTTTGCTTCATTTTTTTTACCATCAGCAAAAAGTTTTGTGCCCACTTCTATAAGTCGCATTGTTGCAGAAAGAAGATGTTTAGAGGAACACCATGTTTCACCTTCGTTCCTAGGAATCATTCGTGCTAATAAACTTTTTCGCATTTCACGGACCTCATTTGAAGTTGCCCAGTATGCATCGTTGCCAGTTTTTGCTCCCGTAAAAAACAAATGTTCTTCTAGAGAAATTAGGTTCATAACAGCCAAAGCTAAGTCCTCTTCTGTAGAAAGGTCTATTGGTCCGTCTTTTTTGAGTTCTTGAACTTTAGCCACAAGTTCTTCCATCGTCATTGTTGTTTGTGTCATGTCCAAAAGTATACCAAAAAACCGCAAATTCTAAAACATCTTCAGCAACAAAATCTTACGCTTTAAACAAAGAAAATAATGAGTCCTAAAGCAATCATAATTACAGCCACAGAAAGCCGTGCTTGTTTTGTTTCCTGACGGCGCAAAGTATCAACTTTTTCAGCCACTCGCTTATCAATAGAAAGTAAAAGTGCAATGAAAAGAGGTAGAACAAATACTGCGTTATAAAACAATAGATAAGCTAAACCACTCCAAAATTGCCCTTGATCATGAAGCAAACCAAGCACCAAAAGATATGGCCCACCAGTACAAGGAAACTCAAATATACCAACAACAACACCAAGTACAAGTGAACCTATCATAGATGCTTTTTCTATATACTTTGCAATGAGCGTATGTGCAACATGGGGAATTTTAAGTTTAATAGGAAATGCTGGAAAAAATTCATTAATCAACCCAATAGCTCCAAATACAATAATTGCAACAGCACCAAACTTAGCCATACCATTTGGAACATTAAAAAAACTTAGAACTCTCAATATACCAAGGCCAATAAGAATATATGTTGCCATGATTCCAAACACATACATAAGTCCCGCTTTGAACACATGTGCTCTATCACGACCCAAGCTAAACAAAAAACCAATAGTTAAAAACAAAATTGAAAACGCACATGGATTTAAACTATCTAGTAGTGCTGAAAATGAAATCACAAAAAATAATTCCACAGCTTTCGGAACTGTAATTATATGTTTTGCAATAAGAAAATACCCAATTAAAAGTCCAACGAGTACCCCAATAGCAATATAGAAAAGCTTTTTTGAATTAATCATCGCCCTCTATTAAAGCATAAATTGCCCATCTTTGTATATTATCTTTTTCTTTCCATTATGAAGATATGCGGTTACAGTTCTCGGAGTTGTAGAAACAATATCTGTATGAACAGATGAATCATTGAAACCTAAGCGCTCCCATTCTTCTTTTTGAATCTGTGAAGGGTCTCCGTCGAAACAATCGTGATAAGAAGCTCCTAAAGCAATATGTGTATTTCCTTCAGGACCGCCCATATTTTCATCGAACAAAGTCTCTGCCATAAATCTTGTAATACGAGAAAATCTTTTATCGGTAAGCGAAAATTCCCCAACTTTATCAGCGTGTTCAGTCGCAACCATCTCCTTGAGAACCTTTTCGTTTTTCTTAGCAGTACTTTTTATCACTTTTCCATTTTCAAATTCTAGTTCGACACCCTCAATTAAATTTCCATAACGATACAAAGGTTGGTTAAATCTTATTGTCCCGTTTGTCCCACGCCAGTCTGGTGAAGTAAATAATTCAAAACTAGGAATGTTCCTCCCAGCTCCACCAACCCACTTTCGCTTTTCACCGAGAGAAATCCACAGATCAACATCTTGGCCAAATACGTGAAGTTTATCTATAGGCAGTTTGTTTAATTTCTTTTCCAAAATTGCCATTTGTTTATAAACTTCTTTCCATTTTTTTACTGGATCTTTCTCATCCAAAAAACAAGCCTTAATGATTTGATTCCAGTACTCTTTTTCTGTCATCTTTGCTTCTTTTGCCATTGCGGGAGTACCATAAAGAGCTAAAGTCCAAGTGTATTTCCCTGCGTTTTCTTTTTCTCTTCTCCAATCCATAGCAGGTTTCATTACTTTTCCTCTCGCCATCATTTTTGCAGGGTCAACACCTTGAAGAGCTTTCTTGTTTGTTTCACTAATTATAAATATTGAGTGATCTACTTCATCTACAAGTCCGCGATTGTAATGTTTTGGAAAATGTTCGAGCTGTTCCTTGGTAGCATTCTCATAGAAAAATTTCATAGTGTTATCATCAGCACTATAAGTATCATGTGCGTAGCGTGGAATAGCATTACCACCCGCTCGCCACACAGCCTTCAAAAGTTCAAGATAAAAAGGTCGGCAAGACTCACTACCTTGGACAAGGACCGTGTCTCCTTTCTTAATTCCCTTTCCATTATTTAATGCAAAATTTACAAGTACGTTTGCGTATTTTTCTAATATATTTTTGGAAGGTGTATATGATGTTTGCATAATAAGCTGATTTTAGCATAAAGCAGGCATATGAAAAACACAGAACCTGCCCTGGTAAGTATCAGGGCAGGTTCTGTGTTTTTAAGCTCACATCCTACTATTTCTTAAAAGATTTTTTTACCGCTTGAGCAACCACTTTTGCAACACGTCTATCAAAAGGACTTGGAATAATATAATCTTTTGTAAGTTCCGCTTTTTTCACAAGTGAAGAGATGGCGTGAGCTGTAGCAATTTTCATATCATCGGTGATTTTTGTTGCGCCCACATCAAATGCTCCGCGGAAAATACCAGGGAACGCAAGTACGTTATTTATCTGGTTTGGATAGTCTGAGCGTCCAGTTCCAAACACAGCAATGTTTGCTTTCTTTGCATCTTCGTATGAAATTTCAGGATTTGGATTTGCCATCGCAAACACGATTGGCTTTTCTGCCATAAGAGAAACCAATTCTGGTTTGAGCGCACCTGCTACAGAAACTCCAATAAACACATCCGCGCCAACCAAAGCCGCATCCAAACCGCCAGACACTTTTTGTTTGTTGGTTACTTTCGCCATTTCTGCTTTTGCACTGTTCAAGTCTCCTCGCCCATCAAACAAAGTGCCTTTACTGTCGAGAATAATCATTTCTTTCGCAGGAACTCCAGCTTTAATGAGAAGTTTCGCAACAGCTGTTGCAGCGGCACCTGCGCCATTTACTACAACCTTAATATCTGCAACATTTTTCTTCACAAGTTTAAGTGCATTCAAAAGCGCAGCTAAAACTACAATAGCAGTACCATGCTGGTCGTCATGGAAAACAGGAATGTCCAATTCTTTTTTAAGTCGCTCTTCAATATAAAAACAATTTGGTGCGGAAATGTCTTCTAAGTTTATTCCACCAAATGTTGGTGCTAATGCTTTTACAATTTCAATTATTTTTTCAGGATCTTGTGTATCGAGACAAATTGGAAATGCATCAACATTTGCAAACTCCTTGAAAAGCAAAGCTTTACCTTCCATCACAGGCATTGCGGCTTTTGGTCCAATATTTCCAAGCCCAAGTACAGCAGAACCATCAGAAACCACAGCTACAGTGTTTCCACGAAGTGTGTGAGTGTTAACAGCTTTTGGGTCTTTATGTATCAAACGACACACCTCAGCCACGCCAGGAGTATACGCGAGCGACAAATCTATCTTTGTTTTAAGTGGCACTTTTGATTTTAATTCAATCTTACCTTTATATTTTTTGTGTAGTTCTAGTGATTTTTTATTGTAGTCCATGTTGGGAAATAATAACATATAAAATAAATTTTTGTCTCAAAATATTCTCTCCAATTTTTTATGTGTTTGACAAATGTGTTTAATGTGATATAATAAGAATAGGTAATAAAAGCCCTTTTCACAATTAAGTTCAACTCAAAAACCAACGAAAGGATAGACATCATGATTAACACTTCTCAAGGACCAAAGAGTCCCGCGGAAGCCTTGGAGCTCTTCAAAAAAGCACAGTTGCCCAAAGGAGACCTTCTCGGCATTTTCAATCAACTGAACGAATACCCGGAAAGCAAATCGGCTCGGGAACATGTCCTCGCGAATCCCAGTCTCTACAGTGATAAGCTTCAACGCCTCGTTCAAGAGAAAAGCACTGGTCGTCCGATCGGTGCCAAGGTAATCAACAGCGAAAGTGATCTGCGTCAGATCCTCTATGGATACGGCGTGCGGGCTCGTGTAGCAATCACGATCCGCAAGGAACAGGCGCATGGTTTGCGCTTAATCCTCTGCATCAACAACCTCGAGATCGACGAAATATGGAAAGTTGGTTTGCATGCTGTCGCAATGAGCGGTGAATGGCAATCAGTGCCACGAACCTTCAACGCAACACTCTCGCTAACATCCGATGGAATGCTGGGTCAAACAGCTCAATCCCTTTTCGGCGTCGTCGAAAAAATCGAGCTCATATCCACGCTTACCGAGCGAGTCAAAGCCTATCGAGCGCCGACACCATTGTCGGAAGAGATCAAGGCAACTCTGGCCGCGAATCCGGATCTGTTCTACGATCGCTCTCTGTTTCTCGAAGTCTGCGAAGAGCGGGCATTCTCGAATCAACAGGAGCGTGTCGGTGAACTTTCGGACAATGCGACGATGGAAGACGTGATTATGCTGTTCCTTGCGAACAGCTCCAGGGAGGAATTTCTGGAATATTACATCGCACGCTTTGTAGCAGCTTTGACTTGAACAGTGTCACAAAATATAGCAGGCGTCATCTTCCTGGATGACGCCTGTTTTTTATTACTACCCAATCTTACAACCTCATATAAAACCTCCTGAACTCTTCTGGTAGTCTCTCTATCGCATACCTTAGCGCAGTTCGAGGCATTTTCTTGGTGTGAATTTTCAAAAAGTCATGCAATACATTTTCGTCTTTTTTGCCCACTTCCCGAAGCATCCAACCCACAGCTTTGTGGATTAAATCGTGTGTATCACCTAAGAGCATTTCAGCAATCTTTATAGAATCAGAAAAATCCCTTTCTCGAATAAAATAAAAAGTGGAAATTATTGCAATGCGTTTTTCCCATAAATTTTTCGATTTTGCTAATTTGTATAAAATTTTCCTATCTTTTTCAAACAAATATTCTCCGACTATTTTATGGCACGTGACATCCACCAAATCCCAATTATTTATATATTTTGTATTCTTTATATAAAAATCAAATATCTTATTCTTTTCTTTTTCGTCAGCTTTGGAATATTTGTAAGTTAAAATCAAAAGTGCGGTAAAGCGACATTCATGCAAAGGGCTTTGCAAAAGTTTCTGCACCTCCTCAAGCGGAATATTCACAAATTCCTTTGCAATTAGCCTCTGTTCAGGTACAGTAATTCCCAAAAATACATCACCCTCTCCATATTCCCCTTTTCCAGTTTTAAAAAACTTCGAAAGTAATTGGGCTTTCAATTTGTTAGCTTTCGCCTTTAATACCTTTTCAACAGCTAGTGATTTCATTCTATAAATGCTTTTATTTCTGACCAAAATTCAGGAAGTAAAATAAGTGACGTAGACAGGTGACCACCAGTTTCAAGCGCCACAAATTCACAACCAAGTTTTTTTGCAAAATTTTCTGTAGGCGCAAAATATACCACTTCATCATTTTTTGCATGTATAATTTTTATTTTTGAAGAATCAAGAGATTCGATTTCATCTATCGGGTTATAGAAACTCCCTTTCTGAAGTTTATGAAAATCTTCCATATCACACCTATATCCATTTCCAAATCCGTCAATCATAAACTGTGCTAAATGATCAAATGGCTCAGCTTCACTTTCAATTTTCCAGTCAACTACAGGTGACATAGCAACAACTTTTTTTACTCTACTATCCCTTGAAGCAAGGAGTGCTGCAGGACCACCGAAACTCACACCAACTAGGTACACCTCTGGTTTGTTTATCATAAATTTATTACCACCCCACAATTCAATAAAACCCGTTTCAAGCTCGTCTATAATATCCAAAACATCTTGATGTGGCGATTCCTTCAAAAAACTTCCATCACTTTCCCAGCTTCCACGATAGCGTGGCAAAAACACCCAATACCCCTTATCTGCCAAGAAACTCAAAAGATCTTCACGCTTACCAGGATAACCCGGCATACCAGTGCATAAAATAATTACTTTATTTGAATCTATAACAGGTCGAACAAATTCAGTTACGATTTCTTTTTTAAAGCGAGATCTAAAAATATTCATATAAGAATCATTTTACAGGTTTTTACAAAGATACGCTAACGTGATGTGTATTTGACATTTTCATCTAAAAACAATAAAATACTTAGGAAACCTAACAATTATCACAATGGACAAAAATGATCCGACAAGCAAACTCATGCTCAACATCCTCGCTGTAGCAGGAATAATACGAGAGAAAATAATCGAAAAAAATCCAGAGTCTTCGATTTTAGAATTAAAAACTCTAGGAATAGTCTCGAAGAATGAAAACATATCGATGAAAACTTTGGCAGAATACTTACACATCTCTTCCCCATCCACCACGGAAATCATTAACAAGCTCGAGAAAAATGGAAAACTCAAGAGAACCCCGAGCAAGACAGACCGCAGAATAGTATCACTAAAGATAACGTCGCTAGGAAAAAAGAATTTGGAAAAATGCCTTAAACAAGCTTCCGTAAAGATAGAAAAACTTTTTGACGCTTTCACGCAAAAACAAAAAAAAGATTTCGAGGGAATTTTAGAAACAATAATAACTAACAAGAAACAAGATGAACTTACTGCATAACAAAACATTTATAATTGGAGGATCTATCTTTATTGGAATAGGAATAATTGCTGGTTCAACATTCCTCATTTCTTCTCGTACACAAAACTACAACACTGTGAAAGTTGAAAGAAAAGACATTACTGAAAAAATTACAGCGACAGGAAAAGTCGAAGCACTCGATAACGTATCACTTGCATTTGATAAAAGCGGCTCAGTTGCTCGTGTAAATGTTAAAATTGGTGACTCAGTAAACGCCGGCGATACTCTCGGGGCGCTTTCTTCAGACGAACTATATGCGAGTCTTGAAGGTGCACAGGCCGATCTCAAAGCCGAACAAGAAAAATTAAGTCAACTACAAGGTAGCTCAGGCAATACTTCAACAGAACTCGTGACAGCACAACATAAACTTTACGACACTGTTCAAGGCGGTCTTACCACAGCAGATGATTCTGTACGCAATAAAGTGGACCAATTTTTTACAGACCCCGACACAATGAACCCAAAAATTCTTTTTGCTTTTAATGACTATGATTTGAAAGAAAAAATAAACGGAGAAAGAATTGTAATTGAAGAAACTCTAACTAAGTGGCACACGATGAATACCAATCTTTCATCTGATTCAATCTCAAATGCCGATGCGGAACAAGCAAGAACATATTTGACGACCGTCAAAAATTTCCTTGATGATGTATCACGCGCAGTAAACAACTTCGAACCAAACAATACACTTCCTCAAAGCACAATTGATAAATATAAAAGTGATGTGGCCTCCGCCAGAGCAAACATAAACACAACACTCTCAAATATCACAAGTGCAGAGGAGTCCCTTCGAGGAACTTCTGCAAGTGGCCCCGTTCAAGAAACTCGAGTATCAAAGGCTCAGTCAGCTGTTGATGCTATCCAAAGCCAAATTAATCACACAATTATCCGAGCTCCGTTTTCAGGAATAGTAACAAAAGCCGAACCAAAAGTTGGAGAATTTTTTGCAGCAGGAACACCAGCTTTCGGCATCATGACAAAAGATGCATTTAAAGTTGAGATACAAATTCCAGAAGTTGATCTTGCTAAAATCGCAGTCGACAATAAAGCGGCAATCACTCTCGACGCGTACGGCACGGGCAACATATTCAACGCTCATGTATCTGCCATTGACCCATCAGAAACGGTGACAAACGGAGTTGGTACATACAAAGCAACACTTCTATTCGATAAGTCAGATAGTAAAATCTATTCTGGTATGACTGCAAACGCAGAAGTTTCCACTCGTACATCAAATCAGGCACTAGTCGTACCTTCTCGTGCAATTATCCGTCGAGGTAATGATACTTTTGTTCTTGTTCAAAATGGAAAAGAATATTCCGAGAAAAAGATTACCACAGGTATCATGAACACAAACACAGAAACGGAAGTTCTTTCTGGACTTAATGAAGGAGATTTAATAGCAAGCTTTGGTAACAACTAAAACATGACAAACGATACACAAAAACAAATGCTCGATGAGGAAAAGAAAATTCTTCGCGAGGAAGAAGAAATTCTAAAAAAAATTAAAGATGAAGAGAAAGACATTAAAAAACTTTCCCGTAATTCTCACATAGCCCTCGGACTAATCTCATTCTTAATTATTGCAGGCGCGAGCGGATTCGCCTATTGGAAATATTCTTCTGGCAGAGTATACACGGACAAAGCCGAGATTTCTGCTCCAACATCAGACCTTGCGCCACAAAATGCAGGAATTCTGCAGGAGGTTTTTGTAAAACAAGGTGACTACATTAATGCAAATTCCGTAGTTGCTAGAGTAGATAACGAACTCATCAAAACAAAGGATGCGGGCGTGGTAACAAAAACACAAGATTCAATTGGCAAACTTTTCAATCGCGGTGAGGCTGTGGTTACAGTAGTAAACCCCGATGACCTCCGTGTTGTCGGACATATCGACGAAGATAAAGGTTTGAATGAAATTAAAATTGGACAACATGCGACTTTTACAGTAGATGCGTTTGGTAGCAAAAAATTTGAAGGTATCGTAGACGAAATTAGTCCTAGTGCTCGACAAGGAGATATTGTATTCAACATTTCAGATAAAAGAGAGACTCGTGTATTCGACGTTAAAATAAGATTCAACACAACCCAATATCCAGAACTTCAAAATGGCATGTCTGCAAAATTGTGGATTTATACAAACTAAAATACCTCAGTGCATATTTTCAGGAACACGAAAATTTTTTGCTAAAAATTTTCTCTGTCCGTCGTCGCCACTCCTCCCAAGTTTCCTGAAAACATACACTTTCGTCAGACTGAAATAAAAAAATGGAAAAAACCCAAGAAAATAAAAATCTAAAATGGCTCGTGCTTTTGACCGTCATGGTCGGCACGTTTCTTGGACGTCTCGACCAAACCATCGTCAACCTTGCCCTTCCAAAAATAATTGATGATTTCAGCATCACTGTTTCTGCTGCTGGTTGGATTGCAACTGCATACATTTTAGCGAATGCTGTTTTTGTTCCAGTATGGGGAAAACTTGGAGACACATTGGGTAGAAAAAAAATTTACATTATCGGCTTTAGTATGTTTATCGTCGGCTCCATTCTTGCAGGTCTATCGTGGAACCTTTCTTCCCTTCTCGTTTTTAGGGTTATCCAAGCTATCGCAGGATCTGCTGACTACCCTACCGCCATGGCAATTATTGCAGTCACATTTACAGAAGGTAAAGAGCGCGCCCAGGCTCTGGGTATTTGGTCTGCTTCATTTGCAGCAGCCACAGTTTTTGGACCACTTCTCGGCGGACCACTCATCGACAACTTCGGTTGGCGTTCTGTTTTCCTCATCAACTTACCTATTGGAATTATCGGTATTTTGATGGCAAATAAATATGTACACGAATCTACTTCAGAAAAGAAAACATTAAACTTCGACTGGTGGGGCGCACTCACTCTCGGCGGTGCGCTTGCATCGCTCGTACTTGTGCTCGACAAAGGTTTGGACTGGGGATGGCTTTCATATGAAAGTATTTTGTCCTACGTTTCAATAATTATTTTTAGTTTCATATTTGCAAAAATCGAAATCAACCACCCTGAACCAATTGTTGATTTTAAATTTTTCAAAATTCCAATTTTCGTAAACGCACTTTTCAATAACTTCATTGTCTTCATGGGAATGATGGGAAGCCTCTTCCTAATCCCAATTTTTGCTCAAACTTTTCTAGGATATGACGCAACACAAAGTGGGTACCTCTTTATGCCGATGGCATTTGCAATGATGCTCGGAGCACCTATCGGAGGCAGACTCATTGGAAAAGTTCAACCTCGCTATGTTATTGCCGCAAGTACCTTTGTTGCAGCCATCGGCCTGTACTTATTCTCTTTTATCGATGCGCGCTCAGGAGCCTTAGACATCATGATTCCATTATCAATAATGGCATTCGGCCTTGGCTTTGGTATGGCACAGCGAACAAATATTATTGCATCTGCAGTACCTCATGATGAAATTGGAATTGCATCTGGAGTTCTAGCGCTTGTGCGAAATATTGCCGGCGCATTCGGTATTGCAATCTTCGGAACAATCCTTACAAAATCAATTGAAAGTAATATTCTTACAATTTCAAAAAATAGCATTCTTCACCTCCACACAGCGGAACAATTCAAACAAGCCACTGCCCTAATATCCCTCAAAGCCCAGATTTCAGCCTATGGCACTGTGTTTATTGTCTCCTCGATACTTGTTCTCATTGGAGCTTTTGCTTCATTCTGGATCAAAGGAGACAAAAAAGCAGCCGCGGAAGAAGTCTTTGCGGAATAAATATATTTTCATATACATATATTAAAATATAACTTTTGATATAATGTCATTTATATGATGAATGAAATTAAAAAAATTAGCCAAACAAAAAAATTTTCTATTGTAAAACGCGCAGAAAGTTTTACTTATGCAGGTCGTGGTACTTGGATTTTTATAAAAAGTACTCACAATGCGTGGATACATCTTTCCATTCTTCTTTGTGCTGTCTTACTGGGCTTATATTTTCACATCACTCAAGTGGAATGGCTAGCACTCGTTCTTACTTCTGGCTTCGTACTAGTTTCAGAAGCTTTTAATACTGCTATTGAAATTGATATCGACCTAACTTCTCCTGAATACCACCCTTATGCAAGAGACACTAAAGATGTCGCCGCTGGAGCAGTTCTAATATCTTCAATTACAGCTATTATTGTTGGGTTAATTATATTTCTACCTTATTTTTTTCAAATATAATAAATCAATGAGCTAAAAAGAAAAAACACCACACTTTTCAGTCTGGTGTTTTTTTGTTAAAAAATTTATTCTACAAATGTCAGAGCCTTACCCATCTTGTCACCACGACCTGTTCGGCCGATGCGGTGTACATAGTCTTCGTAAGTCTGAGGAATTTCGTAGTTGATCACATGAGAGACATTTGGAATATCCAAACCTCGTGCAGCAACATCAGTTGCAATTAGCACCTGCACGGCTTCATCTTTGAAAAGCTTGAGAGCTCGTTGTCGTTGTGAATGCACTTTATCACCGTGAATAGAAGCTGCTTTGAAACCACGTTCCACCAGCATGCCAGTTAACTTCTCAACACCATGCTTTGTGCGTCCGAAGATAAGTACTTTGTTGAATTCTGGCTGAACCAAAAGATCATGAAGTACATCTAGCTTTGTAGCACCTTTTACTCGAACGATGTCTTGGTCGATATTCTTTGAAGTATCGCGAGTCTTTACAGAAATACGAACTGGATTTTTCAAAAACTCATGAATTAATTTTTCAATTTCTGGAGAAAGTGTTGCGGAGAAGAAAAGAGTTTGTCGATCCTTCTGCATGAGACTCATGATATATCGCATATCATTAATAAATCCCATATCAAGCATACGGTCAGCTTCATCAAGTACAACTGTTTTAAAAGTTGCGAGTTTGATATTTCTTCGTTCAATCAAATCTTTCAATCGTCCTGGTGTACCGATGACGAAATTGTTGAAATATCGTAGTTCAGAAATCTGCTTACCAATGTATGCGCCACCAACACAACAAACTGAATATTGTTTTAGTCCTTGTGTAAATGATTTTAATTCTTGTTCAATCTGAAGTGCGAGCTCACGTGTTGGAGCCATGATTAACACCTGTTCATCTGGGTTAAGAATTGCTTTGTTGATGAGAGGAAGAAGAAACGCAGCTGTTTTACCAGTACCTGTGTTTGCAATACCAACAACATCTTCACCACGAAGCACATGAGGAATAGCTCGATCTTGAATTGGAGAAGGATTTACATAACCCTTTGTTACGATATTCTTTTTCAAGGATTCCTCAAATGTGAAATCCATAAAAGAATGTTCAGGAACAAAAACATCTACTTCTTCAGTAATAACTGCTTTGTTTATAAATTTAGAAACATCAATACGTTGACCTTTTGGACCACCACCACGGCGATTGCCGCCAAAGCGATTACCACCAAAACGGCTGCCGCCTGAGCGACTTGCACCACCAAAGCGACTTCCGCCACTTGAGCGACCACGGTCACCATAGCCACCACCATTACCACCAGCACTGCTTGTTCTTTTTGAAAACGGTTTATTATACATAAAATTACAAAGCTCTTTCTTACTAAGAAAGAGTTCTACTTCTCGTACTTATTAGACGACGAGAAATATATTAGTCTTTAGAGATTAAAGTAAGGCGACTAAATATGAGTCAATAGTTTACTGACTCTAATCTCTAAAGTTTCGATACGAATACCCTGTTCAAAAACAAAACTAATGAGATTAACTTACTGCTTGATAGTATACTATTATATACATTTTGTCAACAGTAGCATTATTTTAGTCAATTTCTTCTTCATTATTTTCGATAACCACCCCTTCTATACCATGATCCATTTCAAGCATTTTAAGTATCTCAAAAGGATGTTTTTTTACAAAGTTTCCTCGATGGACAGCAACTATTTTATTATGAATGTCTTTAGGTAGAATATTTCTCACCCTCGCTTCCATATATGTTGGACAAAACATATATATTTTTGTTATAACATTTTGTTTTAAAATATTAACCAAATGTTTATAGAAACCCTGCAAAAAATCTGTAAGTAAAGAGGGTCCCCTAGATGTGTAAGCTGAACGTAAACTAGATTTTCCTTTTTCAGCATTCACACCTCTCATCGTCCGATTCTTTGAATACTCTGGTTCCTTCAAGTAAAAAGACTCAAGTTCTTCCAATGTAGAGTTGGATCCTGTATAGAAGAGTACAGATTTTGCCCCCATGACAACAATAAGAGCATTTACATTTTCAAATTTTGGTAAACCATTTGAGATATGCATAAAGATTAAATTATATTATCTCCACTTTCTCATTTCTTGAGAGTGTTTAATAAGTTCATTCATGTAATGCACAAAACCACACGCATATAATTCACTATGTAATATTTCTTTTTTATAAGGAAAATGTAAATAAGACCACGCAGGACTTATAGATGTGCTTATACTTGAAATCAAACCCTCAAAATCTCTTGATCTTAAATCTCGAGCAATGTAGTCCCCTGTTATTCCATCAAGATAATAATCCAAAAGTAATATATCTGTATCAAAAGCTACTTTCGGCACTGTGCCTGAGCTTTGAATATATGTTATGAGTTTTATTTTTGGCCAATTTTTTAATACAAACTCAAGATATTTAACATCTGCAGAAGAATCATCAATTATAACAACTTTTAGCGTCTGAGCTGGCATTGCCATTATTTTTTTTAACTCTGAAATGTATCCCTCTAAATTAAATATTGTCATCGTTTATTTAAAATTAGTGTATTAGTGAAATTCCTCGAATCTAATTCCATTCTCTATCTGCTGTCTTAAAAAATCAAGACAATATAAATTATGAATTCATCTTAGGTGTTAGTTTTTTACATGACTCGACACATTATTTAGACTTCATTATATGTTCATGGACATGGGAATATAGTAAGAATTATGAAAAAAGTGACTTATTTTGTTGCTGGACTTACACTTCTCGGACTTACAGCTTTCAGTGTGTATCAGTCAGCTTTTTACAAAAACCAGATTGGACTACTGCAAAACCAAATCAACGTCATCACAAAAAACTCAAGAGGTTATTTAGCAAATAGTAAAGATGAAGAATTTCAGACTCAAGAACAACTCACAACATCGGCTGTTTCAAAAATAACACCAGCAGTAGTTTCAGTAACTATACTGAAAAGCATTCCAAATATAGATGTTTATTACACGAACCCATTTGAAAACGATCCGAGTCTAAAAGATTTTGGTTTTAAAATTCCAGTAGTTAAAAAAAAGGGAGATAAAAAAGAAAAAATAGGAGCAGGAACAGGAATTATTATAGACAGGCACGGATATGTACTTACAAACAATCATGTAGTTTCAGACACTGACGCAGAATATACAGTCACCCTTTTAAACGGAGATACTAAAGTTGCAAAAATATTTTATCAAGACAAGGTTCGCGATATTGCCATATTAAAAATAGATGGTTCATACCAAAACACAGCATCGCTTGGGGACTCATCAAATCTAAAGATTGGACAAACAGTAATAGCAGTGGGAAATGCTTTAGGAGAATATAACAACACAGTTTCTTTAGGTATTGTATCTGGTCTCAACAGAGACATCGAAGCAGGTGATGAAAACACAACCGCAACCGAAAAATTAAAGGGAGTTATACAAACAGATGTGTCAGTAAATCCAGGAAATTCAGGAGGACCTCTTACAGATCTAAACGGTGATGTGATAGGAATAAACGTTGCGACAGCAATAGACTCAAACAATATCAATTTTTCCATACCAATAAATAATGTGAAAAATATATTAAACAGAGTTATTCCAAAATATTAAATACCACTTCACACCTTCTTCATGATAAGAATAGTAATATGAATATAAATCAGCCTATGATTATGGTCGATTTTACTAACCTTTCTTAGTAGTCACTTTAATACAAAAAATATGAAACTAGCTTGTAAAGATATTGATCCAAAAATTGATTGTGATTTCGTAGCTAATGGTGGAACAGAAAAAGACGTTGCTCAAAAAATGATGAATCACCTAAAAAGCAGCCACCCAGATAAAATCAAAGAAATGCACATGTCAGATGATAAGATGTTGAGCTGGCTTGAATCAAAAGTTCAGGCATAGCAATACAAAATCCTCTACCAGATAGTTTCTGTAGAGGATTTTGTATTATCTTAGACTGAGAGATGATACAGCGGAAGCTGTTTGTAAAACTCCATCTTGAAAAGCAGAATGTGTCTCTGCCGTCTCAAGACCTAATGCCCACGCTGAGAAACCATACAAATCATTTTTTGTTATCAATTCAAGTTTCTTGGTTATACTTTTTGCATTCTCGTACCAGATTGTATAACTTTTTTTTGCAATTTTATATTTCATAAATGGCGCCTGTTCTTTTTCACTATAACCTTTTGTGACCTTATATTTTTTCAGAGTTTCTTGAAGTGTTGTATTCCCGCCAATTCCTACAATTTTTCCACGTGCTGTATCCCACTTCCAATAGTAAAGAGGTATACCAAGAGATAATTTTTCTTTTGGAATATATTTTAAACTATGAGCAATTACTTTTTCCATCCAAGAATATCGAGCCACCGGACCCGTTGATTCAGGATCATCATAAGACATAACGCTTATAAAGTCAGTACTAGAAGAGAGTGCTGCATAATCGTACACACCAATTATCCTCTGCCAAAGATTTTTTGGATAATCACTTGGGTTTTCAGATATCTGAGCAATAACGGCAACACTTAATACAAGACCTTCATCCTTCATTGATGCACCTAGTTTTTTTATAAAAGAAGAAAATGCATCTCTGTAGGATAAATCCATCTGTTCAAAATCAACCTGCCAACCCCAATACCCCTGTTTCTTTGCTTCCAAAACAAGCATTGCTATTGCCCTATCCTGCTTTACTGAATCATTTAAGATGGCTTTGATAGATGCCTGCCCAAAACCGTTATTGGTCACAAGAGGCATCACTTTAATATTATTTTTCTGAGCTAGTTTAAATATGTCAGAATTAACACTTCCGTTAAGTTCTCCTGATGCATTTAAGGAATATGTTTGTGGTGCCAACACATCTACGGAACCTAGGTTTTCTGTAAAAGATTTCCTGGCATTTTTTCCTTCTTGATAATAAAAAATACGAACATATCCAGGTAACGAAGTTGCAGAACTTGGAGCCAACGAAAAAGCATAAGTATTAGGTGTGGAGCATAGGGCCATAAATATAAAAATAATTACACTTATAACTTTTGAGTAGTGAAACATTCTGCTAATAATACATTAATGAACACAGGAACTTATCCACACCCACAAACAAAGCAAATGTTTTTTGAAACAAAAAGTGTACATATGTCAAGTTTGTGCTATACTCAGCCGATGGAAAAACCTATATACCCAATGCGAATCAACAAATACCTCGCACTAAAAAAACACTCAACTCGTAAAGCAGCCGATGAACTCATTACAAAAAGAAAGGTTTTTATCAATGGCAGAACAGCTGTGCTAGGAGATAAAGTTGAAGAAAACGACTCTGTTGAGGTGCGTGGCGGAGGTATAGCAAAGAAATTTTTCTATTATGCATATAACAAACCGGTAGGTATTATCACCCACTCCCCTCAGCGTGGTGAAGTGGATATTATTCAAGCTACAGCGCTTAAGGGGGTATTTCCCGTTGGACGACTAGACAAAAACTCTCACGGCCTTGTAATACTTACAAATGATGGACACATTACAGACCGACTCCTTAATCCAGATTATGTCCACGAAAAAGAATATATAGTAAAGACCAATAAAAACTTACGTTCAAGCTTCAAAAAAAATATGGAAGCTGGTGTAAAACTTGAAGACTGTGTAACTAAACCTTGTAAAGTTTCTATTCTTAATGAAAACACTTTCAAAATCACCCTAACTGAAGGTAGAAAACACCAAATAAGACGAATGTGTGTCGCGCTTTTTAATGACGTTATTGATCTACAACGAGTACGAATATTAAATATTAAATTAAACAAACTAGGAGTAGGTAGCTACCGTGCCATAGAAGGAGAAGAATTGAAAACTTTCCTAGACACTCTTTGTAAAAATTAATTTTTTAAAATTTATCTTCAAGAAAAATTCACGATCTATTTTCTATACTGTATATATTAATAGTACTGAAAGTCTAATTCTTATTTTATTATGAGAAACGTATATACACTAAAAATATTTTCTGTAATAGCATTTGCTGTTTCAGCAATAGCATTCTTGCCTTCACTCATAACTTTTGGACAAACAACAAACTTATATTCAACCTCCACAAACACAACAGGAACTTCAACACAGAACATGGCATCAGGAGGTATTCCAATAATTTCTCAGATAGTAGCCTCGAGCTCAGAAAATGGCACGAGTGCAACAATAACATGGATAACGAACCAGAACGCCATATCTAACGTAGTATACGGCGTAAATACATTCTATGGAGCCTCTACAACACTGGATCAAGATCCTTCCACAAATCACTCATCCACTCTTTTTGGACTCATACCAAACACTATCTACCATTTTAAGATAATAGCGATGAGCACATCTTCAAACATACAAGGAGCTTCTGGGGACCATACATTTTTTACTGGAGCAACAACAAGCGTTGCAACGAGTACAAATTCCACATCTTCAAGTATGGTCACAGTGCTACAACCAAGAATATCAATAACAGCTAATGGTATTACCAGCACGGAAGGAAACATATCAGTTGGCATCACAAATCTTACCCCAAACACAGTGTATAATTTTTCAGGAATAATCACCGACACTGCTGGCAACACGATAGCATCTTCTACTCGGTCTTTTACTACAACTAACGGAAATACTATCACGACATCCGATTCTGGAAGACAGGCATTGCTCATAAATCTACAAACCCAACTTCTTCTACTTCTACAGCAACAACTTCAAATGTTGACAAACAACTCAACCCATTAATATATTGAGAATTTAAACTATAAACCCGTTGTGAAAACTTTTTATTAGAATCACAAATTCATATAAAAATGATTAATTTAAATTAACCCCTCTTTCTGCATAACCAACCGAACAAGTCGAATATCCAAAAAAGAAACATTGTCACCAACAATCTCCCTTACTGGCGTGAGCAAGACTTTATCTGAAGATTCTTTTACTTTCTCTATTGCCTCACGAATTTTTTGTATTTTTTTTGGGGAAAGATGTGAAAGTAAATATGACACATCTAGAGTCGTATCTTCCTCAATTATTTTTTCAATATGACTAACAATAGTATCCACACTCATGTCTCTATCTTTTGCGATTTGGTTTAGCGGTACGCGAGTGAGCACAAAATCTTTTGTCACATCGTATGTACTTCTTTTTTTACTTTTCTCTTTTAATTTCACATCAGAAATTCGAGCAATAAATGCTTCTTGGGTTTTCTTAAGCACCACAGGACTAGTCTCACGAAGTGCTTGTCTGGCAATTTCCGAGAGCTCTTTTAATTCACTGTCAAAACCGAGCACTTCTTCGTTTACCTGAAAGGCAATTTCATTCATACCCAAAAGAGAGAGTCCTTCTAGAGTGCGCACGCGGGAAAGCGCCACATAACCCATCCCTCTTTCAAAAGAACGAGATAAGTCCACCTCTACCGCATCCAAACTCATTCCCTGACTTTTGTGAATTGTAATAGCCCAAGCCAAGCGCAATGGATACTGAGTAATTTCTGCTTTTACTTTTCCTGCGTCTTCATCTGTAATCTGCCAACTCACGCGAGGAATTTTTATTGACAACCCAGAAGCTGTTCGTATCACTGGGTCTTCCCAAGGTTCACATGACTCCACTATACCTAAAGTACCGTTCACGTACCCTACTTCAAAATTATTTTTCACACACATTACCCTAGCTCCTACCTTAAGTCGAAGCACTTCCGGTGCAAGACAGCTTTTTTTCAAAAGCTCCACATGTTTTGATGAGCCGCGGTGGGTCATTGTATATTGAGTAACCTCTCCAAAGACAAGCTCAAGCTCTCTATCATTCACACCATCAACATCAGCATTGTGAGTATAAAGACGAGTTGGTTCAATATTAATTTGTGGTTTTTTCTTATAACGTTTACGCAAATGTTCACGAACTTCATCGTCTGCATCATTTGCACGAATCGCATTTAAGACAGAAAGATAAGCATCATCTGTTTGGCGAAATTGAGTTGTGAGATAACAAACAGTAAAACCAGCATCACGCCAAGCGTCAGACTTGAAAACAAAAAGTGCTTCTGGCTCGCCAACTCGAGAAATAGGTGGAAGTTGAAAAAAATCTCCAACAAGAACAACTTGAATTCCTCCAAATGGTTTTGTATTTCTCCTGAAGTGGCGAATGATTTTATCCACCATATCCAAACGAAAATGGTGGAGCATTGAGACTTCATCAATGATTAAAACTTTCACATTTTCAAAACGTTTCCATAAATATTGGCGAGACTCGAGAGAGTCCAAATCATAATCTGAAAGTGAGTCACGCACACCGAGCCCGCTCCAGGAATGAATAGTTACACCTCCCATGTGTGTAGCTGCAATACCAGTTGAGGCTGTAACAGCAACATCAACTTTGTGTTCACGTAAAAATGCGATGTAACGGTTTATAAGGTGTGTCTTACCAGATCCTGCTGAACCAGTGATAAACACATTATTTCCAGTTTTTAATATTTCGAAAGCCTCGTCTTGGGTCATATATTTTAATCTAGAATATGTTCCAATTCCCCTAAAAGCTGGACACGTTCGCTTGGAGAGAATTCTGTTTTTGTGTGCGCCTTAATACCAATATCAATAATTCTGGCGTGAAATCTATCATACTCATCTTTTTGTATCTTATTTTCTAGGTACATCGAATGAATATTTCCAATAAGAACAGACAGGACATTATTAAAAATTGCCTCCCAAGTACCCTTAACCCCTTGTTCATCTCTAATACGAGTCTCTGCATTTGAAATAAGAAGTCTTATGGAGTCAAAATGATCTTCTATTCCTGGGTATATATTTTCCATATTGGGTGCATTATACCACAGCCGAAAAGAGATTATTATTATTGGAAATTAATGTTGAGTCGATACATACCCATACCGCACGTTCCCGCAATATTTGAGCCGGAAGTCTGCGAAGGGATTTCAATGTCTGTCACACCTGTTTGAGGCAGCATCTTTTGAATACCAAGAGAAGGTATAACGAATGCAGCCGAACAATCAAAAGTACCTGATGTTTTCATACGAAGTATTGTTGGTATATTTGCCTTTGCAACAACATCACGGGGATTGTACCCGCCTCGCGCCACAACTTCGATTATTTGTTTTCCGTCTACAATCTGCACTGCCGCCACTTTTGTATCATCCTTACTATTTTGTGAATTACTTCCAAGGTTGTTTCTGGAACTACTCGCAAAAAATATAAGCACAAATACCAAGACCAAAGAAATGATAATAAATATATTTTGTTTGCTCATTTAAATTAAATTAAAAATTGTAAAAAGGTGTAATAATTCCTTTTGCTACTAAACCATTAAGTACAGTAAAAATTCCAAACACAATAACAAGAATCCCCGCAGACTTGAAGAAAATACTTGCAAACTTCCCTTTACCAAAACGAACAGATGTAAAGCTTATGAGCGACAATACCGGCAATGTACCGAGCGCAAAGAAGGTCATTGTAAGCGCACCTGTAACGAAACTGCCTGTAGAAAGACTATATATTTGCATTGACTGGGTAAAACCGCATGGTAAGAAGAATGTGCTTACACCCACAAGAAATGGTGCTAGACCAAATTCCATGTTTTTCATTGTATGTGCCCCTACTGCCAATTTTTTAGGCATATGAAATTGCAATCTCTTTGCCCAAGGAAAAACTTCAAGTAAATTTAAACCGAGCACGAGCATCACGAGACCAACCAGAATACTAAGAATAAAAGTTGCCGTGGCACTAAGAGTAAATGCAGAACCTATGGCGCCGATGATTCCACCAAATACAAAAAATGAAATGAGACGGCCTACATGAAATAGAGCCTGGGGTTTTATTTTTCCACCTTGTTTTACATAGTTTGCAGAAACTGAAAGTAACAACCCACCAACAACAGCAAGACATGAAGATATCGAAGCGATAAGCCCAATACCAAAAGCAACAGGATAACTCACTTTGTCTGCAGTGATCAAATTCACTAACCCAAGTTTTTGTAATAGAACAAACCCAAAAATGAGTACAAGCGCAATTGGTACCGCATACATAAAATCTATCCATTTTGTTTTGTGTTTTTGTTTTTCTATTGAAAGCATATAACCATCTTTAGATATAAGAGGTGTGAGTTCCAAAACAAGAGCTTCTGAAGTCAGATTTGTTTCTGCTTCAATGCTTACACTGTGTGCATTTGAATCTGCGTGGACTTTTTTAATAAATGGAACTTCAGAAAGTGTGTGCTCTATGAGAACAGCACATGATTTACAATGCATTCCACGAACATGAAGCGTATATTGTTTAGTTTCCATATTTATTTAAGTTTTTTAACCTTAAGCCGAAGTGAATTGGTGACCACCGACACACTACTTCCCGCCATAGCAACACCAGCAAATACAGGACTCAATAGAATCCCCCACACTGGATATAAAACACCAGCAGCTAAAGGTATACCTACCACATTGTAAATAAATGCCCAGAAGAGATTTTGTTTAACCGTACGCATTGTAGCTTTTGCAAGAGAAATCGCATCTGCAAGTTTCCGAATATCACCCTGAAGAAGAGTTATACCCGCGGATTCAATCGCCACATCGGTACCTGTCGCCATTGCAATACCCACATCTGCTTGTACCAAAGCTGGAGCATCATTTACCCCATCCCCAGCCATTGCAACTTTTGCACCCTGTTCTTGCAACGATTTTATTTTTGCTGCTTTGTCCTGTGGCAACACCTCGGCTATTACTTCATCGATACCAGCTTCACGAGCAATAAAAGCAGCCGCTCGTGCATTATCGCCCGTAAGCATAACTGTTTTAATTTTTTGCGCATGGAGTCTTTTGATTGTTTCAGTTACACCATCTTTAATAGTATCTGAAAGAGCAACAATACCAAGAATAACTTCGTTCTTCTTCACAATCACAACGGTCTTACCTTCTTGCTCTAAAGTATTTATATGTTGATTATTTCTTTCATTTGCATTAGGTTTCGTTACTGAAAACAATTCACCTAGAAGATAACCAGCCACCCCAACACCCTCGAGAGCTTCAAAATCTATAACTTTTTCTAATTGGATTTTCTCTTCTTCTGCTTTATTCAAAATAGCTTGTGCCAATGGATGTTCTGAAAGGCCTTCGAGGCTTGCTGCATATTTCAACAATTCTTGATCATTTATTTTCTCATTAAAAGAAATTATATTCGTAACTGAAGGCTCTCCTTTCGTAATTGTTCCAGTTTTATCAAACACCACAGTATCTACTTCACTTAATTTCTGGAGACTCTCTGCATCTTTAACAAGAATACCTCGTTCCGCTCCTTTACCTACTCCTACAATAATAGCTGTTGGTGTAGCGAGTCCGAGAGCACAAGGACAAGCAATCACAAGCACCCCCACAAATGCGGTCAACCCGTATGAGAGTGCACTCGAAAAACCAATAGTTGTTATACCAAAGAAAAGCCAAGCAGATAGTGCCACCACTGAAATCACCAACACAATAGGAACAAAGACTGCAGATATTTTATCAGCTAGCGCCTGAATTGGTGCTTTTGAACCCTGAGCATCTTCTACCATAGAAATGATTTTCGCGAGCATTGTATCCTTTCCAACTTGTGTTGCTTTCATCAAAAAACTCCCCTGTTTATTGATTGTTCCACCAATCACAAGGTCTGCTGTTTTTTTATCAACAGGAACAGACTCGCCGGTAATCATAGACTCATCAATAGATGAAATGCCGTCTGAAATTTCTCCATCAACTGAAATTTTCATTCCTGGTTTTACACGAAGAATATCTCCAATTACAACTTGATCAACGGGTAATTCGATTTCTTTTCCATTACGCACAACAATAGCTGTCTTCGCTTGTAAGTGCATTAATTTTTTAATAGCTTCCCCAGTTTTTACTTTTGAACTTGCTTCGAGATATTTTCCAAATGTTATAAGTGCAATAACAACAATCGTTACATCATAATACGTAAAATCAACATTTAAATATGGTCGTAATACATTTTCAAATGCTGTGACAATGAAGCTGTATAAAAATGCAATTCCCGTTCCAATACCAATCAAAGTATCCATGTTTGCTTTACCAAAACGAAAGAATCGCCACACTCCTTTGAGGTACGGAAGACCAATAACAAAAAGCATATATGTGGCCATTATCGGCAAAAGATGATGAAAAAATGTTTTTATAATAGGAGACATTTCTGGCACAATCCTCACTGAAGATCCAGAAAGAATATCCCACACCATGATCACAACACTTACGAAAGCGAGTGAGAGACCAATAATTACATTTTTCTTAAGAGCGTCGACTTCTGATTTATTTTCATTACCAATATTGGACATATCATGATCCACATAGTTCATATCGTCTTCTTCTACAAATTCATATCCGAGAGGTTTGATAGATTCAGACAATTTTGAAATATTGGTCTGTGTATCATCAAAATCAATCTTTGCCTTTTCAGTACCAAAATTCACAGATACACTTTTGACCGCGTCATCTTTTCTAAGTGTCTTTTCAATAATTGAAGCACACGAAGCGCAATGCATTCCAATAATTTTAGCTTTTATTTTCATACTAAATTATTTTCTTTTTAGTTGATAGACTTTTAATATTTCATCAATAGCTTTTTTTTCTTTTCCTTTTTGTATTTGATGTACCACACAAGTACCTAGGTGACTTTGCATCAAAGCATCCTCAACTCCCGAAAGTGCCTGCTTTACGGCTGAAGTTTGGGTTATAACATCAATACAATATTCGTCTTTGGAAATCATTTCTTGAAGACCTCTAACCTGTCCTTCTATAATTTTAAGTCGACGGATTAATTTATCTTTTTGAGTATTCATAAAAAGCATTATACCCCCAGGGGGTATAATGCGTCAAATACAACATTCTTAATCTTAAATTAAATTAGAGTATATTTTTATATTTTTCCAGAGCGAAAGGGAATTGAGAATGGAGAGGTTTTGGAAGATTGTCCAATGAGAACCAGCCGATTTCATCGAACTTGTGTGGTTCGCCATTTTTTACTTGTTCCCTATCCAGGAGAACCTTGAAATCAAGAGCGATCCAATGTGTTTTCTTGCTATTATGTTCTCGATGAACATCTCTATACCCAAGAAATTCATAATCGAGAACATCCGCACAGTACTCCTCTTTGATTTCCTTTTTTATTGTATCAATCACCGAGTCGCCCACCTCTATTCCCCCACCTCCACAATCCCAAGCACCTTGTTCATCTCTGCTGTTTATACTCCTTTTATTAAGCACATAATTACCTTGTCCATCATGGCAAAAATACACTACGCAGTTTCCAATGCAGTCGATTCCCTTTTTCATGGTTTCAATTATATCTTAAACTCCATCACATCCCCATCCTTCACAACATATTCTTTTCCTTCTGTACGAAGGATGCCTTTTTCACGAGCAGCTCCAAATGAACCCGCTTCTAATAAATCACTCCAGAAAACTACTTCTGCGCGGATAAATTTATCTTTAAAGTCCGTATGAATAGCCGTTCCTGCCATTGGCGCATCCCAGCCACGCTCGATAGTCCACGCACGAGTTTCTTCCACTCCGGTCGTAAAATATGTAATCAAGTTTAGAAGTTCAAAACCTTTGCGTATCAAACTGTTTATACCGTCATCCTTTGCGCCGAGTTCCTGACGAAACATTTCTTTTTCTTCTCCTTCCATATCTTGAAGTTCGTGTTCAATACCTGCATCTACCAAAGTCCACTTTGCATTATTTTCTTCAAAAAATTTCATTAGCTTTTCCCAGCGCTCATCTTTAAGTTCATCCAGGTTTGTACCTCCAGCTTTCTTGTTGAGTATGTACATGATCGGCTTCATTGTAATAAGACACAAACTCTTTACCAAAAGTTTTTCTTCATCTGTGAGTTCTGCTTGGTTTGCCAATTTACTTGCCTCTAGTGTCGTCTTTACTTTCACAAGTGCTTCTTTTTCTTTTATTGCAACTTTATCATTTCGCTTCACATCTTTTTCCACGGACCCAAGTCTTTTTTCTACAGTCTGCATGTCGGAGAGAATAAGCTCAAGGTTGATCACTTCAATATCGCTCACTGGATTTATTTTTCCATCCACATGAATCACATTTGAGTCTTCAAAAATTCTCACCACCTCCGCAATAGCATCTGTCTCTCGAATATGCGACAAGAATTTGTTTCCAAGTCCCTCACCTTCTGAAGCACCTTTTACAAGCCCTGCAATATCTACGAATTCTATAACAGCAGGAACTGTTTTTTTTGTTTTTGAAAATTCAGAAAGTTTGTATAGTCGTTCATCAGGTACTGGAACAACACCCACAGATGGGTCAATGGTACAGAACGGATAATTTTCTGCAGGCACACTCTTTTTTGTCAGAGCATTAAAAAGCGTCGATTTTCCGACGTTTGGTAGACCTACGATACCGATAGATAGTTTCATAGATGGGAATAATACCTTAAATTCATTTTTTTTGAAATGATTTGATTAAATACAAAAAATGTGATATAGTTTTATTAGTAGAAAATTGAACCTTAACCAATAGAAAGGAGGTGGCTTGTGGCAATGTTTATTGCTGTACTAGCCTGCAACTTAACAAAAGTCGGTGACAAGTGGGTGTGTACTAAAAAAGATGACACCACCCCACCGCTCGACAAAGCAATAGAACTTTTTCGCGAACTCACAAAAGGACGCAATAAAGAGGTGTACATCATCGTAACAGCAGGAAAATCTTCCAAGGAAGGCAACACGATAATGTGTGACCGAATGAAGGAATATCTCGTGGCACAAGGGATTCCCTCATTCAATGTTTTTGCTAACAAAGCTGAAATATTCAAGACTCATGGTGAAATGAGGGCGGCATATGAAACCATCAGTCTTTATGAGGAAGCAACAGAGACCAAGGCTGAAAAAATCTTTGTTTGCTCTCGTTGGTTCCACGTATGGCGAGCATGCTTGATTGGATATTGTGTGAGACATTTTTACCAAATAAAAGCTCCACAGTACCCGGTACCAACACGCTCAATTATAAAATGGTGGAAAATTCCTTACGCTCTTATCTACGAAGCCTTGGGGTTGTGCATAGTGCCAATACAATGTAGAAAAAAGTAAACAGTAAGACCAGCGTTCAATCCGTTGGTCTTTTCTTTTTATTTTCCTCCCCTTCCCAGCTTTTCCATTTTCGCAAACCACCTCTGTCGCTTTTCAATTTTCATTTTTTCTGCGTTCCCTATCCATGTTGCGCAAACAGGAGAAAATCCAGCAAATTTTAATAAATTATTTTTAAGCAAACGAGTTACATTACCAAAGAAAAAACACTCAGCAATTGCAGGAGCACCCATGGTTGTAAATACGTGAGCAGATCGCCCAACGAGAAGTTTACTCCACAAACCACTCGGCTTGAATCTAAAGGCAAAACCAGAAATCCAAGCTCGATCAAAAAGACCCTTGAGCTGAGCAGGCATAGAAGTCCACCAGGTTGGGTATATTACAACAAAATGTTCGCACCATTTTATATTTTCTTGAAACACCAAAAGATCTGGCTCAAGTTGCTGAATTACTTTATATCCCTTATGTAAAACTGAGTCGAACTGCATATCACCTAAGTTCATTCTCCTCACCTCGTGACCAGCCTCCTTTGCACCTTTCTCATATGCATCAGCAAGAGATTTATTAAAAGTATCCTCGTTATTTGGGTGGCCAAGTAATATAAAAATTTTTTTCATATCTACCATTATAGCGAAATATACCCTTTATGGAAACTTGGTAGCTGCGCGACTTTGTTTACTTATAAGTGAAACGAATTAGGAAACAAGAAGTGGTCTTGTACCAACGGCAGCGGACAGAGAAAATTTTTAGTAAAAAATTTTCGTGTTCCAGAAAGGCTATATTGAGCGTTCTTTTACCTCATCATTTTCTGCAATTCTTCTTTATTTTCCTGCATCACCTCCATCACAGCCGCCATCTGAGGTTTCCCACTATCAACTTTCTTCTTAATCTTTTCTGCAAGCTGTGTAAAAAATTCAGGATTTTTATCAATAAGAGCCATTATTTTTTCCTGCTGATCCTTTGGCACATTTTTTAATTGCGATTTCATCGCTTGTTTCATTATAAAATTCCACATAGTTTGTATACTATATCAGGTTTTTAAACATCTTCAAACTTACCTTTTTAACCAAGGTAAGGGATATTCCGCAAATTCTGGCAAAAGGTTTTTATCATACAGAAGCCGACTAAATGCCTCGGCTTCATAGAGAGCGCCATTGAGAGCAATGTGAGGTTTTGGTTCTGTTGGAATTCCCACATATTGCATTATTAGATCAGAATTTACAGCACTGTGTTTATTTATAATAGGTGGAATAAGACCGCCTTTAATCATATGAGCAAAACAAATCGAATGTAAATCGAGTGAACGTTTCGGAAAAGGAAGTTGTAGGTGGTATCGCTCAGCGCTCTCATCTAAAAAAGATAAATCAAAAATTGGATGGAGAACCATTATTGTATGCCCCTCGCTCTCCTCAACCCACATAAAGAATTTTTTTAATATTTCTTCAAGGCTTTGTTTTTTAATATCAGTAACTTCTTCACGAGTATAACCATTTATTGCAAGCGCTTCATCAGAAATGATTGCACCGTCCCATATCCGACACTCCTCATAAAACCTCCTTTCTGGATGCAAAAAATCCACCGCACCGATAGATACTATCGAGTGACGATCTGGGTCCACACCGGTTGTCTCAACATCAACGACAATCATATGTTTATTATCTCACAAAAACTATTTATAGATAAGTTTCAAGATTAGAACCAACCAAGAACCAATAACCCCAAGTGAAAAGCTTGCAACAAACAATGGACATTACTTATTCCTACTTACCCACCACTCATCACCCTTATCACCAAACCACCAATGATCAGATTCTGTTTTTATAATCGTAGCAGCAAGAGCTTGGGACTCTTTTAGTTTTAGTCTTTTAACAGCAGATGGAATCCATGAAGCTGCACGCTCGTTACCTGCGTCTTTTTGTTCTTTTAGAGTAAGGATAAATTCAAGGTTATCCGTTTCTTTTGCAACAATCGATTCCAAAGTTTTTCTTTCCTCATATTCTTCTATGATAGCTTTGATTGATTGCCCAAAAGGAACACTAGCCACCAAATCTTCTAATGCTTTATGCTCTAATCTTTCTGTATATTTTTGATGAACATAATTCAAGTCTGAAATTCGTGCTTCAGAAAAATCATGAAACATACACATCTGCACAACCTTTGCCACATCCACACCTTTTATCATATGCGACAAAACAAACCCAATATATGTTGTACGGTTTGTATGCTCTGCAACACTCTGGTCACCGCTTCCCAAAAAACCAGCCCAACTTCTTGGAGTTTTAGCCAACATTCCTGCTTCGAATAAAAAATCTGCAGTGGAAGTCAAATCTTCCTTTACCACCTTTTTAGTAGGTTTTTTAGTTGTATTCTTCATTGGTGGATTTTACCACCAAGCAAATCCCTGAGCAATCACCTAACCCAAATAAAGACTAGATTTTTTCTTCCCCTTACTCTATAATGCCTCGTATTGGCCTTATCGTCTAACGGTTAGGACGGAGCCTTCTCAAGGCTTAAATCGGGGTTCGATTCCCCGTAAGGTCACCTTCAACAACTAATAAATTAAATAGTCTTAAAAAATAAAAACCCTTGTCGCTTTCACGACAAGGGTTTTGGTATTGTAAAAAGGAATTATTTCTTTGTTGAAAACTCTCCTTTGAGCTTTCCGAGCGACTGATTCGTCTGTCGCCTTTTTTCGATGGAATTCTCTATCCATTTACAAATGGCAGAATTTACCATTTCGGTAAAGTTGGGGGGCAATTTAATCCTGACAAGCTCCACCTTAAATTCATGAGGACTATGACATGAAGTAATTGAGGAACTCGAGGAATTAAACTCTGTAGGAATAGTGTCTGGATATACCTGAACAAATTTTGCCCTATGTATGTTCCAACAACCATGTTCTCCCCCACAAAGCCTCCTCTCAAGAACCAACTGCACCACCTCCAACCTCTTCAAGGAACCGTTCCGATAGGTGGTGGGTGTCTCGATTATTGGTATTACAAATACCATATCATCAAGAGACTGATTCAAGGAACCGATCGTGCGACCATAAGAAAAATGGTAACGTCGATCGAGCATCTTTTCGAAAACCCCAAGGTAGTCCCCGAGCCTCTTGAATGGCAAGTCCTTGAAGTTTTTCCTGAGTTTTCTCTCAACTTCCACCAGGAAGTCTGCTGCATTGACTGACGATTGAGATGTGTTGGACGTATCCATAATCTCGTTTCCTTTCTTTGTTGTGCGTATATACGCGGTTTTTATTTAATGAACTCTACTTTTCAAGACGTATCCATCAAGTAGAACCATTCGCGATATTACTCTTGAGGATTTAAATGTCAACGAAACACCATCAACCCCTACTAGCACGAAAAAGCTTATTATCAAGCCTTTTTAGTATCAAAAAACTAGCACCCTTCGAGGAATCGAACTCATTCATGCTCTATGTTATAATTGCAATCATGAAAAAAATAACAATTTTAGCTTTTGTGCTCATAGCCTTTTTTATAAGTTCTAGTCCTTTCGTAGTACTTGCCTCAGCAACGTCTACTCCAAAAACAATTTCCAAAGCATTAGTTAAAAAACACAAAACAGTCAAAAAACCAGTTGTAAAAAAGAAGGCAAAGAAAATCGCAAAGAAATCAGCCAAGAAAGTGGCTCTTAAAGAAAAAATACTTAGTGCCCCTCTCATAGACCCTAATAATCCGCCAAGCTCTCCTAGACCAATTGGACAATAAATAAATGATACTTCACAGGCTTCAATCTGAGGTTTCTAAACACAGAATAAATTCTAAAATCTTCACAGCGGGGATGATGGTTTTCTTTTTCGTAATTTTTGACGGGATACTCATGTATCTTTCCCCCATTACAATTTCCAACTCAGGAATTTCTGAAAGTCTTATGGGTCTCATACTGGGATCATCATCAATAGCTGGAATGCTTTTTGATATCATCCTGTGTAGAACGCTCAAATCAACACATTACAGAAGCATGTTTCTTTTTATGTTCGTTCTCTCAATGTTATTCCCAATCTTTTTGTTTGGTGGAAATACCGTAACTATTTATTTTCTCACAATGGCTGTGTGGGGGTTTTATTATAATTTCTACAACATTGGCACACTTGATTTTGTTGAACGCACAAATAACCCAGAACAACACACATCTAATTTTGGTATTCTTCGTTCATTTGAAGGATTAGGATATTTTATTGCTCCTTTTCTGGGCAGCTTACTTCTTCTCATTGTACATCCAGGACCAAAAATGATTCTTGTTTTATCAATACCGCTTATTATCTCTTTCTTCTTTTATATTAGAATCAGACATTCTTCTACAGAAAGAAAGGAATACTCTGGGGTAGCCCGAAAAGATGCACTTAGTTTTTTTAAAGAAATCAGTCTTTGGAAAAATATCTGGTCAACCATTTTCCCCATCTTATTACTCACACTCATCATTAATCTTTTAGATGCAGCAATTTGGACTTTTGGTCCATTGTTTTCAGAAAATTTCGGATCAGTAAACAACATACCTGGAGGTGTGTTTATGACAGCCTATGCACTTCCTCCAATTCTCGTAGGATGGAGTGTTGGTTTTGTTGCTAGAAAATTTGGAAACATACATACAGCTCATGGATCAATCGCACTCGGCTCGATCATTCTTGTTATTGTTGGTTTTATAACTTCACCTATCCTTTTGGTTTTTTCAATCTTTATTGCATCATTTTTCTTTGCAATAGGTTGGCCAGCCATAAACGCCATGTACGCAGAATACATTGAAAAAACTCCAACCCTTCGAAAAGAAACAGAAACCCTTCAGGATCTATTTACAAATTTTGGTGACACAGGAGGGCCTATTGTTGGTGGGTATATGGCGCAATATCTAGGATTTGCGCATTCATTCATTGCTCTAGGGTTTGTGGGAATAATAGTAGCAACTTATCTTTCACTACAGCGCCAAATATTTAGATAGTCTGAAACAAATAAAATAAACCACTGTTTATTTTATTTCCTACTATCTACAGTAACCTTCGGATCAAAATACGTCTTTAAAAGGTTGGCAGTATGACTGAACCGATAGCCGTCAATATCCGCTCTATCCATTGCGACATAATCAGAAAAATAGCGAAGATATGGATTTACACCAACTCCACACAAAACTTTGAAACCTTTCGAGACCAGATACGCTCGACGTGGATCACCTTGACTGAAAACCTGCCCAAAAGGACCAATAAAAATATTTGTATCCCCCACCAAAGGTTTTACCTCCCTATCCCACCGTTCAGAGTCTTTTTTAAGATTCTCAAGAGAAATAGTTTTGTTTATAAAAGATTGATCATGTGAGTAACTATGACTTGCAAAACTCCAACCGGTTGATTTCAACTTATCAATTATATTTTTTGCCGATTGAATATCTTGTAAATAGCTTTTAGAAGTCGTTGCCTCAGTACGATAACCAAGAACCCCTTCATACCCAGTGAGCGCAATCGTACCCTTTGCACCGCCCATTGAGAAATCTGGATGATCTGCAACAAAAGCATCTAGAATCGGAACAACATCGCCATCGTGAGTGACTACAGTCTCACCTTTTGGTGTAATAACTTCCGTAGCCACATTTCCATTTTCATCTAGCACAAGTTTATTTGCAAAACCATGTCCTTGCATTCCTCTATAATACGAAAGGTCATCAATAGAAATGATTAATGGTTTTTTGCCTTTTGGAATATAAATCGGTTTCCTAACAACAGTTCCGTCTTTATTTATCTTGTAAATTGAATTTATATCAATTAAAACAAAATTATTTTTATATAATTCAGGCAGGATTTTATTAAATTCATCCCGAGTGATCATATAGTTTTCATACAAACCTTGGTTTTTATTACCATTAAATGCAAGCTCTGGATATACGATTAGACTATGAAAGAAAATATGATAAATCGTTCCTTTATATAGAACATTTCCGAGGGGGTCTTTTTTGGGTGCTAATAATTGAGAATTGATAATTTTGTTACTGAAATATGACCCAAGTGAATATGGTTTACTAATAGACGAAAAAACGCAAACAAACAAAACAGCCGTAACAAAAAATGCAGAAATTAATATATGTTTTTTTGATTCCATTAGATAAAAACTTAATCCGACAAAAGTTCAATGTCTGTAAGAATAACAGATTAACCCTTCTCGTGCTAGCACGAGAAGGGTTAATTTTAAGTCTTTTTTGTTACCAGAATTTAGCATCCCTTACGGGAATTTAACTTAACCAAAAATACTAAAGTAATTTTTAAAAGTATGTGTTTAAATTCAGTAACGTTAATCTTTTTTATTATTCAAACTCTTTGAAATAAGATTTGCTACTATGCGACCAGACTCGTAAATAGTAGGCAATCCACTACCTGGATGCGTCCCACCACCCACTAAGTAAACATTTTTCAACTCTTCAAATTGATTGTGTGGACGAAACCAAAGCATCTGTCGTAGTTGATGTCCTAAATTAAATACCGCACCATACTGAACATTAAAGTCATTTTCCCAATCAGCAGGTGTAAGGATTTTTTCAACTTCAATATTTTCCCTAATGTCAGTAAGACCGAATCTCTTTTCTAAAATATCTAGAGTTTGTTCACGAAGGATTTTAGATTGTGTTTTCCAGTCGATTCCTGATTGATTGTTTGGTACTGGAACAAGAACGTAAAGCCCTGATTTTCCTTCTGGTGACAATGTTGAATCAGTTTTACTTGCATCACGAACATACACCGAGAAATCTTTATCAGTAAGTCTTCCATGAAATATGTCTCCGACGTTCTTTTCATAGTCTTTAGCAAAAGCGATAGTGTGGTGATTTAGATTGTATTGTTTTTTCACCCCAAGATAAAGCATAAATATTGAGCAGGAATACTTTTTCTTTGCGAGGTTGGATGGTGAATATTTCTTAAGTTTTCCTTTTGGTAATAAGTTGTTCATTGCATAAGCAAAGTCTGCATTGATGATAACCTTATCCCCCATAACACGTTCACCATTTTCAAGCACGACACCTTTTGCAGTTTTTCCTTCAACAATAATTTCTTTTATTTTTGAATTATAGTGAATATTACCTCCTTCTTCTGTAACAACTTTTGCCATTGCAGAAGCTACTTCTGAAAGACCACCTTTCACATGATAAATTCCGAATTGTTGTTCAACATAAGGAACCATCGCAAACGCACCCGGACATTCCCATGGAGACATGCCAAGATATTTAGATTGGAACGTAAAGCATAGGCGGGCTTCTGGTTGCTTGAAGTATTTACCCAACACTTGAAATAGTGTCCTACCAATAGCAAAATATGGTAACGTACGTAAAAAACTAGGACGTAATGCATCGAAAATATTGTTGTTGTTCCGAGCTAATATAGGATAAAGATACTCAAGTCTCTTCTTTTCCTTTTGATTAAATAGTGGAAGTCCTTCTTCTTCACCTGGAAATACTTTCGCTAGTTCTTCCATCATCTTTTCGTCTTCTTCATAGACATCTATTTGTTTATCTGCAAATAGAAGTTTATACATAGGAGAGAGTCGAGACAAGGTAACATAGTCTTCTAAATTTCTACCTGTTTGTTTGAATATCTCACGAGCAACAAAATCCATCATAAAAAAAGTTGGACCATAATCAAATTTATATTCTCCAAGTACAAGCTGTCTTGAACGACCTCCTGGAGTAGATTCTTTTTCAAAAACATGAACATCAAAACCTTGGTGAGCTAGAAGCATACCAGCAGAAAGTCCACCCGGACCCGCACCTACTATTATTATTTTCTCTTTATTTTTGTTCTCCATATTTTTTTATAATTTTATCACAAACTTGTTGTCCTGAAAGCACAGCCATCGGCATTCCTCCTCCAGGATTTACACTACCTCCAACAAAGTAAAGATTTTTATAAAGTGTACTTTCCTTTGGAGCCTTAAATCCCAAATTTTTCTTTTTATCAGAAACTACACCATAGATAGCACCCCTATTTGAATAATAATTTTTCTCAATATCTTCAGGTGTCCACATGTCTTCAGTAATAATATGCTTACGAAGATCTGTAAGACCCATTTTTTCTAATTTAATCAATACGCGATCACGCAAATCTGAATAATCTTTTGCAGTAAAAGGCTTGTCTTGTAGGTATGGAATATGAGGAAGTATCTTTATGTTCTCACAACCGGCTGGAGCCTGAGATTTATCAGTTCGAGCAGGAGCTACAAGATATATAGTAGGATCGTCAGGTAATATTTTTTTATCGAACACAGATCTAAAATGTTCTTTTGGATTTTGAGAGAAGAAAAAATTATGATGTGCCAACTGTGGATATTCTCGATCAACACCTAGATACAATACAAGCCCTGAACAAGCTGGTTCAAACTTCTTTTCGTATGTAGCAATAAAATCTGCTGGTTCATTGGTTAATTTTAGATAAGCAGGAATAATCTCCATGTCCGAAATGAAAATATCAGCTTCAACATATTCACCGGATGCAAGCAGTGCTCTTATTATTTTTCCGCCATTTTTTTCTAGTTTCACAATTTCGCTATTAAGGTGAATTTTAACGTCTATGTCTAGAAGTAATTTCTCCAAGCCTTTTGCAAGATTGTATAAGCCCCCATCTACATACCATAGATCATATTTAAATTGTACATGTGCCAAAAGACCAAGAATAGCTGGAGCATTGTATGCGGATGATCCGACATATTTAATAAAAAAGTCCATTATGGTTTGGAGATACGAATTGCTGATATATTTATGGGTTTTTTCGTGGAGTGTAGAAAAAATATTTACACTTTTTAAAAGAGAAAATGGGTTGTAAAAAGTAATTACTTCCCATAACGTATCCAGACCAGCTTTAAAATAACCCCTCTCGGCAAAATCATAAAGTCCCTTTGAATACTCCAGATATTTTTCAAGCTCTACAATATCTTGATTACTTAGTGTTGGGTTAGATAATTTCATCTCCTTCATATCTGGAGTTAAATCAATTACAATCCCATCTTCAAAGAAATTCCTCCAGTGTGGACGGAGTGGTTGTATAGAAACATAGTCTTCCATTTTTTTACCAGCCTCATCAAACAACTTTTGGAACAAGTGTGGCAAGGTCAAAATAGAAGGACCGAGATCAAATGAAAAACCATCTTTTTTTAATAGATTTAGCTTGCCACCAACATGTGAGTTTTTCTCAAAAATTTCTACATCATAACCTTTTGATGCAAGTGACGCTGCTGCAGATATTCCACCTAGTCCAGCACCGATTACAACCACTTTTTTCTTTATCATATTAATTTATTTTTTATTTATTACTATCATTATATCGTTGAGGTTAAGTATACATCGGTAATAGTTTCGAGAGAAATTATATGACATAAAATTATCGTGTTACAATTAATAAAATAAATAAAAACCCATCAACACGAAGGCTGATGGGCTTATTGTTTCGGTGATATTTTTTATTTTTTCACATTCGCTTCAATGATTGCTTTTGCCGCATTCGCAATTACGACTGGGTCAGTTTCATTAATACGAATAATTCTCTCGTCATTCCCTTCCAAGTAACGACACACTTCAGGAATCGCCATCCTAATACCGAGAGCACGATAAATCGCATCCTCGAACTTGGCTGGTTGAGCTGTCTCTACAATCAAGGACGGTCCCATATTGGAATCGCCTTTCAGATCATAGAACACCTTTGCAGCGACCGCGGTGTGTGGGTCGATGATGATGCCGGTGTGATCGAAGATTAACTTTATGGTCTTCGTCACTTCAGCATCAGTCGCCGTCCCTGACCTAAACCGAACTGTTGAGCCGGGTTCGTTCCGTATATTCCAACTGAACTCACCTTTAGCCGAAAGCTCTTTCCATAGTTTTACCAAACGCCGAGGATCCCGATTCACCTGATCGAACATGAACCGCTCGAAGTTTGATGCCGACGCAATGTCCATTGAAGGACTCTGCGTTTTCACAACTTCATTGCCCTTACGAATACGATATCGTCCCGAGTTGAAAAGCTCAGTCAGAACATCGTTCTCGTTAGTAGCTACGATAATATCGATCTTGAGACCCATCTTTCCCGCCACATATGCAGCAAGTGCATTGCCGAAATTGCCGGATGGCACTGAAACAGTGAGGCGTTCATGCGGACTTGTTATCATCCGTGTGTACCCATAGACGTAATACACGACTTGAGCCATGATACGTGCCCAGTTGATTGAGTTCACCGCACCGATTGAGTATTCCCTCTTGAAATCGGAATCAGCGTTCACAAGCTTCACTGCTGACTGACAATCATCAAAATTCCCATCCGGCACCAGATTGAAAACGCTTGGATCGTGAATCCTATACATTTGCATCTGCTGGAATGGAGTCATGCGACCATATGGCGAGAGCATGAAGATACGCAACCGCTTGCGACCTCGCACAGCTTCTTCTGCTGCCGAGCCAGTGTCACCAGATGTTGCACCAAGAATGTTAAGGTATTCATCGCGCTCCTCAAGAACATAGTCCATGAGATTCGCGAGAAGTTGTAGCGCAACATCTTTGAATGCCAACGTTGGCCCGTTCGACAACTTCAGCAAACCCACACCTCTTGAGAGAGGTTGTATTGGTGTAATGTCGAGACTACCAAACAGACGAGGTTCATAAGCTTTTTTAATGATCGTTCGCAGAGCGTTGTCATTAATGTCGTCCCCGACAAAAAGCTTAATGATGTGGAATGCGATTTGATGATAGCTCCAGCCTTGCATCAGCTTAATATGTTTCCATGCCAGTTGCGGGTACTCCTCCGGAACGTAAAGCCCACCATCAGGAGCCAGCCCAGCCAGCAAGACATCATTGAAAGAAAGCGACCCACCTTGACCGCGTGTCGAAATATAACGCATAAGTTTATCCTGTATATAGTTTATGAAAGAACAAAAACAGCTTTGTTCTAGCCTGCGCAGAATACTACTGATAAATATGCTTAAATCAAGCCTTCGAGATATTTTTCAGCAAACGATTTATTATTACGTATTAATTATATCTATATTATAATTAGCAACATGAAAAAGAATATTGGAACAAAAGATCGGGTTTTTAGATTACTTTTAGGCATCCTTGCCCTTATCGCAGTATTTTTTATTAACAATATTTATATGCAGATAGTATTAATAGCCTTGGGTATATTCTCTATTTACGAATCCTTGGTTAGTTGGTGTGCGTTTTATACTTTTATTGGAAAAAACACTTGTCCTCTAGAATAATTATGGATAAGAAACCTAAAATTTAATAGTTGGTGTTGGCCCCGGCCAATCTGCACGTATCTCAGCCAACATGATTTGTGATAAATATAAAGAAAAGAAAGATAATTAGAAAATTGGGTATATAAAGAACCTATCTTCCTACCCACTCTTTTTCTTGTCTCACCAGAAGATCTTTTACTTTTTCTTGGTCCAACACAATAGGTGCAATAGATTTTTCCATACGCATTCCTTGTGAACCTTTTGCGAGTATAACATCTCCTTCCTGTATATAATCTTTTAAATATTCACCCACTTCTACCGAACTTGAAAAAGATTGTGTTGATGTTTCTTGTGTTCCCGCTTTTACAGCAAAATCTTTAATGTCACGAGCTCGCACACCTACAGTAAAAATAATATCTGCACATTCCGCCGCGATTGTTCCTATGTTTTTATGAGCTTCAGCGGAATATGAACCAAGCTCAAGCATATCTCCAAGCACTGCAATTTTTCTTCCTTGAGTCTGCACATCTTTAAGAGTACGAAGAGCATATTCAAGTGCTACAGGTGAGGAATTGTAAGTATCGTCTATAATAATAGTATTTTTAATCCCCTTTATTACATTCATACGCCCCCGTGGATATTCGTGTTGTGCAAAAGATTCAGTAAGTTTAACAAGGGGTAATTTTAGAGGCAAAGCAACTGCTGCAGCGGCAAGTACAGGATACACATGCTGTACTCCAACTATACCTTTGAGCACAACAGGTATTATATTGGAGTCATACAAAATTCTGAATTGTATCCCCGCAACATCATTTCCTTCGTACATAAGACCATAAGAATCTCCGTAAATTGTGGCGGAATTTTCCATTCCATAATGAATAACGCTTCCCTTCACATGTTTTCCAAGAGAAAGAACATTTTCATCATCTGAATTAATTACAGCTACACCATCCGGCTTCATAGCTTTTAAAAGTTCTGCTTTTTCTTCAAGAAGAGCTTCTGCATCTTTAAAGTATTCAACATGCACTGGAACATTTGGAATTCTGGTTACTACTGCAATATCTGGTATCACCCACTTTGTAATGGATTTTATATCACCTGGATGGTCGGCCCCTATTTCAAGTACCAGCAATTTTGGATATGTTTGAGGCCACACACACACCCACGCACCTTTTAAAATGTTTCCAACCCACAACAAAGGATTCCCCCATGCGTTCTCGAGACCTAAAACAGTAAGTGGTACTCCTATTTCACTATTGAAACTTTTTTGATTTTTACGAATAGAAAACGGTTCACATAAAGCTGTGTAAATTGCATCTTTTGTAGAAGTTTTTCCAACACTTCCAGTCACAGCAATAATCTTTGGTTTATAGCGCTTAAGCACCAGCTTTGCTTCAAGTGTTAAAATTCCTATTACTATTTTCTTTAAAATTTGTTTCATTTTTCTATCTGTCTGGCGGTACCTGATAATAATTTATTAAAAACTTCGCAATATCACTATATGGCTCTGCCAAGGTATGGGAAGCATATTCTACACCTTGAGGCTCAACTGTAAACAGGAACACTATAAACTTCGGATCGTACGCTGGGAAATAGCCAAAAAATGAATGGAGGTAATCATTTTCCAAATATTTACCATGACCATCAGCAATCTGTGCCGTACCAGTTTTTGCTGCCATTGAATAATGTTCCATTTTTATCTTTCCATTAAGCAAAGCTTTATCGAAAACCGTTACCAACATTTTTGTAATAGCCGTACTAGTTTCTGGTTTTAAAACCTTTTTTGGTTCTGGATATGAGATATCTCTAGATATTCCAACACGGTATTCTATTCTCTTTACCACATGCGGAGTTACGAGTAAACCACCATTGCCTAAAGAAGCAAGCGCACGAACTGTTTGTATAGGGCTAAGTGCAATACCTTGTCCAAATGATGCGGTTGCATATTCAATCTCTCTGGGACTTTTTAGGTTTTTCACAAGTGAGTCTGCTTCATTTGGCAAATCAATACCTGTTTTTTCCGAAAGACCATATCCGTACATATAGTTACGAAATGTTGTATCACCTAATTTTGAAACGACGAATGCTACACCAGTATTTAAAGACTGATTGAGCACTTCTTGCATGTTTACCACACCTCTACCCTTTTTATCAAAATTGTAAAAAGTAGATTTATTTAATGTTACAAACCCAGCGTCTTTATAAGTTGTTTCTGGAGTCACCACTCCAGCATCAATACCAGCTGCCATAGTCAAAGGCTTAATAATCGAACCCATTTCATAAACATTCTCAACTATAGGATTACCGAATGATGAAATATTTTTCTCAGTCTGATATGTATTTGGATTAAATGAAGGAGAAGCACCCATAGCGTAGATTTCTCCCGTCTTTGGATTCATTATGACACCTCCTGTTAATTTACTTTTATACTGTGTCTGCAAATCTGCGATTTTTTTCTCCAGCGTTCCTTGAACAACAGGGTCAATAGTTGTCACGATACTTCCCTCTAAATCTTCTTTCTTAAGGACTGTTTTATTAATATTTGAAAAAAGTTCAACAAAGAAGTTTGCAAAAACAGCATCTGTATTGCGACTTAAAACTTCATTGTATTGTCTTTCTAGCCCATACTGAGCTTTAAGATCATTACCTTTAAATGACAGAAAGCCCAAAACCTGTGAAGCAAGTGTGTTACCAGGATAAAATCTCCATCGGTCTTTATATATTCTCACACCTGGGATTTTGAGCGAATCAATTTTTAAACCAACATCATCAGCAACATGTTTCGCTAACTCCTCGTATGGATCAGTCTTCTTTCCTGCTTTTGCTAAAAAATCATTTTTATCAAGAGGTAGAATTGCATTTATTTTTTCATATACATCAATATCGTTTGTAATTTGTTTAGGGTTTATTGCAAGAGTAAATCCAGATTCAAGAGTTGCAGCGGCAATACGATCATTATCCTTTGTAACAAAAAAAATAGTCCCTCGATCAAAAACAGACTGATTGGGACGCACGTACTGTCTGTCTGCCCTATCTCGGTATTCCTGAGAATGAACAACCTGTATCATGTACAGTTTCGAAATAAACAAAAGCGCGACACACAATATTGTGATCGAAAGAATGCGAATTCTGAGAATCGAAAAATCTTTCATAGATTATCCTATCGAGCCATAGAAAGACGAATGTCTTTTGCAACATATGCAACTGGTGCTTGAGCGACATAACCTTCAGATGTGGCCACATCAGACGTAACAGCGTTTTGAAGAGAGACATATTGAAATTCTAGCTGTGCAACCTTTGAACTTAATGCCACAACTTTGTCGTTTACATTCTGACGTACAGCAACATTCACAATAGATGAGGCAAGGAAAAATACATACAAACCAACAAGAGCAATAAAAGTTGCCGCTGTAGCCCAGAATATTTCTTTCTGAATATGTGATATGTGTCGAATGGTTTTTGTTTGCATGTTGATTTGGTTTTTATTTTTTAATAATTCTTAATTTTGCACTTCGCGAACGTGGGTTGTATGAGATTTCTTCTTCACTGGCAGTTATTGGTCTTTTTGTGATTATTGTTGCGTTGGACTCTGCTGCCACTTCCCTGAAAAATCTTTTTACGATGCGATCCTCAAGACTATGAAATGAAATAATGGACATCCTCCCCTCTGGTTTTAAAACTTTCCACGCTTCAGAAAGAACTGTTTCTAAAGTCTCAAGTTCATGATTTACTGCGATACGAAGAGCTTGAAATGTGCGAGTTGCAGGATGGATCTTCCCAAAACGGTAATTAGGAGGCACGGCTCTAGAAATAATTGAGACGAGTTCATGTGTGGTTTTGATTGGTTTTTTTTGTCTTTCTTCACAGATTACTCTTGCTATACGGCGCGCGTAACGTTCTTCTCCAAAACCAAATAAGATATCTGCAATGGTTTCTTCACCCCATTCGTTTACAATCATTTCAGCAGTTACATCAGATTCTGTGATATCTTTTTTAAGAGTCATTACAAGTGGTTCGTCTTTTAGAAAAGAAAGTCCTCTTTCACCATTTTCTAGTTGGTTTGAACTCCAACCTAAATCGAGCAAAACTTTATCTACACCAGAAAAATTGTGTTTATTTAGAATCGAAGCAATGTTTGAAAAAGAATCGTTTTCTAAAATAAGTTGATCAGGGTATTCTTTTACAAGCTCTTGACCATTTGCAATTGCATCCGTGTCTAAATCGGTTGCAATTACTTTTATTTTTTTTCCAAGAGCAAGCATAGCCCGTGTATGCCCACCACCACCAAAGGTACCGTCAAACACAACATCCCCGTCTTTGAGCTCTAAGCCCTCTATTGATTCATGTAAAAGAACACTTATGTGCATATTAGAACGCGCCGACCTGCCCAAGCTTTTCAGCTAAAGCATCCGCCTGTTTTACAACCTTTTCTTTATACTCATTCCACGCATTCTCATTCCAAAGTTCGACACGGTTGTGAACACCTGCGAACACAACTTTTTCTTCGATCTTCGCAAAATCGCGAAGGTACTCTGGAATCAAAACACGTCCGTTTGCATCTACATCAATCTCGGATGCACCGGCGAGCATAAAACGATTAAAACCTCGAGTGTCAGAAGCGAGCATACTCATCTCCCCAAGCTTTTCTGAAATCTTTTGCCATTCTTTGAGAGTGTACATAAACAAACAATTGTCGAGTCCGCGAGTTACAACAATTTTCTTTCCGATTTCCTTTCGGAATTTCGAAGGAACCGAAACTCGGTTCTTATCATCAAAATTGTGTGTGTATTCGCCAATTAACATGTTTTTATTTTCTATACCACTTTATCCCACTTACATACTATTCTATCCCACAATACACCAACGCACAACAAAGTTATCCACATTTCACCTCTTTCCAAACAAAAAACCAAGGCTTTGTTGAGCCTTGGTTTTAAATTTTGATTTACGAAATTATCTAGGTTTCATTGTTGGGAAGAAAATCACTTCCTTAATGTTTCGAGTGTTTGTCAGAAGCATTACTAACCTGTCGATACCAATACCTACACCTCCCATAGGCGGCATCCCGTGCTCCATAGCTTCTATGAAGTCATCATCTTTTCTCTGAGCATCTGCTTCCCCTTTTTGACTCTGAGATTCTTGTATTGAGAGCCTTTCAGCCTGGTCAACTGGATCATTTAATTCTGAAAATGCTTTTGAAACCTCAACGTTAGCTATCACAAGTTGAAACGCATCCACAAGCTTTGGATTTTTTTCATTTCTTTTTGCAAGAGGTAAATAGTCTGCAGGATATTCAACAATGAAAGTTGGTTCAAAAATATTTGGTCGGCAAACTTTTTTATAAATATTATCCAATAACTTCATCTCACTATCTGCCGGATCAACAGCAACACCAAAAGATTCTGCCTTTTTTGTAAGTTCATCTTTTGTTGCAGAGAGTGGGTCAGAGATACCTGCTTCATTTTTCAAAAGATCCATATAAGAAACAACCCTAAAAGGTTTTGAAAAATCTATTTTTTTATCTTCAAAAGACATTTCGTTTCCACCACAAATATCTTGTACCAAAGTACGAATCATCTCTTCGACAAATTTCATTTGTTTTGGAGCGTCACTAAAACTTTCGTAAAACTCAAGCATTGTAAACTCTGGATTATGAGTTACATCAATCCCCTCATTTCTAAAGTTACGTGCAATTTCATATACTTTTGGAAAACCTGCAGCAATCATCCTCTTCAAATATAGTTCTGGGGAAATGCGCAAAAACAAATCTATATCTAGCGCATTATGATGAGTTGTAAAAGGCTCCGCACTAGCACCGCCATAAATAGGTTGAAGTGTTGGAGTTTCAACTTCCAAATAACCTGATTTATTTAAAATTTCACGAATTAGAGAAATTGTTTTTGAGCGAGCAATAAATTTATTTCGCACCTCTTCATCCATAAGAGCATCTAGGTATCGCTTTCTAAAGCGTTCATCAGCATCCTGTAAACCATGCCATTTTTCTGGGAGTGGAAGTAAGCTTTTTGCAAGCATTCTCCAACCTGAAACTTGTACAGTTTTTTGTCCTGTACGAGTCGTAAAAAGGGTACCCATCACCTCAACAAAATCTCCAATATCTACCGTTTCGTTAAATAACTCAAAATCATCTTTAGTAGAATCTTCATTTTTAAGTAGACTTTGGAAAGTTCCAGTGCCATCAAAGAAGTTAAAGAAAATCAAAGCACCTTGAGCGCGAATAGACATTACTCGACCTCCTAGGGTGACCTGTGTTTGAGCTTGAGACAGTGTATCGAAATCAATATTAGCCTGCGCGATATTGTGGGTAATAGAAGAAGTTGCAGGATATGGATTAATTCCCTTTTCTTTTAGTTTTTGTATTTTCGCAAGGCGTACCTCGCGCAATTCCTCTAGTGAGGCCATGATAAATTATGCAATTGAGATTATTTTATAATCAACAACACCTGCTGGCGTAGTTAACTTAAAGGTATCACCTTTCTTCTTTCCCATCAATTCTTTTCCGAGTGGAGAGATGTTAGAAATTTTTGCTTGAGCAGTATTTGCTTCTTCAGAGCCTACAATAGTGTATGTTCGCTCCAATTTATCAGTAGCCTTTTGAACAGTAACAGTTGAACCAATCTGAATAACTTCACTATGATGAAACGTTACGATTTCAGCATTTTTCAAAATTTCTTCAATTTTCATGATGCGATCTTCAACAGATGCCTGCATCTCTCGAGCAGCATGATATTCAGCATTTTCAGAAAGGTCACCCAAAGCACGTGCGTACTCCAAATCCTCTGCAATTTCCTTGCGTTTTTTCTTCTTCAAAAAATCGAGCTCTGTCTTGAGCTCTTCTAGTTTTTCTTTTGTAAGATAGTGTTTTGACGTATCCATGCCCGAGATATTAACAAAAAAATGAAGAAAAATCAAATATTGATTTTGGAGACTATTTTACATACTCCGGCGTATTCGCATACATCCATTCCAAAAGCTGACGCATCACGAACACTCCTCCTACCGTATTGTGGACCGAGCCATGCTCCATCATCACCACAAAAGCATACTTTGGATTTTCGTATGGAAAGAAACCTGTCACCCACGAGTTTACGAAGTCTTTTTTAGCACCAAGCTCTGCTGTACCTGTTTTTGCAGCCACATGGAGTGCGTCCATCTTGAGACCGCTCGCGACACCCTCTGTAACACCCAAACGCATACCTTCGCGAACTATTTGAATATGAGACTTATCTACAGGAACTTCCTTTGGAGGATTTGTTGAGCTTGTATCCTTCAAAATAATCGGAGAAAGCAATGTGCCATTATTTGCAATAGATGCAACAGCACGAAGAGCTTGCATTGGGGTAACCTGGAAACCATATTGGCCGATAGATGCATGATATGTATCACCAAGTCTCCAAGCTGCATCCGTTGGAAAATTTTTAGCCTTCCATTCAGGTGTGGGAATAGTACCCGCCTTACTCGAGAAAAATGAGTCTGGTAATGGCTGACCAAAACCAAACATCTGCATGTATTTATCAATATTTGCAATACCGAGACCTTTTTGATCTCCAAACCCTCCTCCTACTTCGTAAAAATACACATCGCAAGAAGATGCAATTGCATGCCGCATATCCACCCAACCATTAGCCTTCCAGTCCTTGAACACTGTTTTTAATTTGGGGTCATATGGATTTTGAATACTGATAGATCCAGTACTTAAAATTTGTTTCTCCGGAGAAATAATACTCTCTTCAAGTGCTGCAATAGACATGTATGGCTTCACGATAGAACCAGGTGTATACAGACCGTCTATAGCTCTTTCTATAAATGGATTTCTTTTATCAGTGAAGTATGCACCAATTGTATTTGCGTCTTTTCCATCTGTCATAACATTCGAGTTATATTCCGGATATGATGTGACAGCCAAGACCTCACCTGTGTGTACATCCATTAAAGCTCCTGCTCCACCAGTAAATCCAGAATCTTGTGAAAGTTTCTGAATAATACTAAATAGTTTTGACTGAACCCTTGAATCAACAGTTAAGGTAAGTGGCTGCCCATGCTGTGGAGGTTCGAGCACACTTGTTGAAGTAACCTTTCCAAGCGCATCAGTTTCTGTAAGTTTTTTTCCATTCTGCCCTTTCAAAAGATCATCATAATATTTTTCAATCCCGCCGTAACCATTGTAATCTTCTTTATAGTAAAAACCTGATTTATCTTTTGAAGGGTATTTTACATAACCCAAAAGTGTAGCAAAACCACCTAAATCAATATAACTTCTTTTTGGAAAATCTGAACTTTCATCTTGAGGAATATTTGTTGCAAGAGGTATTCCATTTCTATCCATAATAACTCCACGCTCTGCAAACACTATTTCACTATGAAGGCGATTATTTTCGCTTCTTTTCAAGAAAACATCACCTTGTGCAACTTGTAGATATCCTATGCGATACGCAAATAAAATTGCTATACACATAAAAGTAATACCCAAAACAAATATAGTATGTTTTTGGATAGGCTTTTCTATGCGCCCTTCGAACTGATTCTGGTTAAATTTAGGCAGGTTTGCTGCATCAAGAAAAATCTCATCGGGATCGATATCATTATACAAACGTTTTCCGCGATTCCACCAAGACATTGCATCCTAGTATAACAAAAAGTTACCCTCACACAAAATACAAATTAACTAAACCAAAAGTCTGTGTTTTATGGTTGGAGAGATAATGAATATACAAATAGCCAATACAGGCACACTGTGCCATCCAGGAAAAAAATGAAAATAAGGCATGTATAACCAATCTAAAAATAGAGCAGCTATAACTCCTTCAACATATAGTTCAAAATATAAAATTCCAATGCACAAGAAAATAAAAGTAAACCACCAAGGAGCAAGATATATACTCAGAAATAAACCTAATGATGTAATAGCTCTTAACATGATTATTCTTTTTGCACAGAAAGCCAGTCAACTCTAGTTGGTGAAAAAGGGAGTTTTATATAAATATCAATAAATGACTGGGACGTATTCTGATCTATCTTGCTTATGGTTCCGAATGGGACAGTTCCCTCGGCAAGATAAACCATATCACCTTCTTTTGCCTCAGTGTCCTTTGGCATAGTCACAACTACTACACCGTCACCCTTTCCTTTCGCATCACCCACGTTTTTCTTATCACCTAAAAGCACACGAAATTGAGAGTCTGGATGAGAAAGGAGTGTAACACGCGCATACTGCCCAACAAGGGAATCTATAGTACCCACAGGCAATCCTGCATAATACACTTTCGAGCCTTCTTTTACCGGGCTATTTGTTTGAATAACCAATATATCAAACGGAGTCTGTGGTGGACGCGTAACGACACGCACGATAGTTTCATTTTTACTTGGTTCTTTTAATGCAACATAGGCATCTAGTTGACTATACAATTCAAGTTGGTCTTTTACAGTAATGATTTCAGCATCTTTTTCATCTACTGTTTTTTGGAGAGTATTAATCTTATCTTCAAGCCAAGATTTTGAAGTGAAGAATGAACCTACAGAATCTAAACTTGAAGCTATAGCGGAGCGTGTTGTCCAAAGTGGACCACCAACAATAAAAGCAACTCGATTCAACACAAAGCCAAGTAAAACAACACAGGCAATAGTGCCGTATGCAGCCCATACTTTCCTTGAAGATTTGTTACGATTACTTTGTCGGAGATACATCATCGTCTGTTTGAATAAGAACATCACTAAACTTGGCCACATCCTCTAAGATAATTCCTGTACCACGCGCAACTGCTGTAAGAGGATCTGGTGCAACATGTATAGGAATACTTAAACACTCATGCAAAAGCTCATCTAGACCCTGAATAAGGGCTCCACCACCAGTAAGGTAAATTCCCCTATGCATTATATCGGAAAGAATTTCTGGAGGAGTTGTTTCCAGTGTTTCTTTTGTGGCTTCCACCAAGGTGTCGATGGACTGAGCCATAGCTTCTCTAATGTCTGAATCTGTAATAATAACTTCGCGAGGCAAACCTGTTACAAGGTCACGTCCACGCACAGCAGCTTCGAGCGTTTCTGAACCTGGCACCACGCGACCAATTGCCATTTTTATCGACTCAGCAGTTCTTTCTCCAATTAAAATTTTAAACTCACTTCTAATGTATGAAATGATGTCAGTATTTAGTTTATCCCCTGCTACTTTCAAATTTTTTGATCGCACAATTCCACCTAAAGAAATAATTGCAATATCAGATGTTCCTCCACCGATATCAATAATCATACTTCCTACTGGGTCATGTACGGGAAGTCTAATACCAATAGCTGCTGCCATCGGTTCTTCAACTATGTAAACTTCTCGAGCACCTGCATTTCGAGTTGCATCCCTTACAGCACGACTTTCAACATTTGTTACTCCAGAAGGAATCCCAACTACCACGCGAGGACCAAGCATTTTTTTCTCGTCTTTTTGTGCTTTGTTTATGAGATAAGCAATCATTTCTTCGGTTACTTCAAAATCAGAAATCACGCCATCTACAAGTGGACGAACTGCGATAATATGACCTGGTGTACGCCCAAGCATTTGCTTTGCTTCCATACCCACAGCTACCACCTGTCCCGTCTTTTGGTTTACGGCAACAACAGAAGGTTCATTTAGAATAATCCCTTTTCCACGCACATAAACAAGGGTATTCGCGGTACCAAGATCAATCCCAATATCATGGGACATCATTTGTTTTACTTTTTCAATATAATTTTTCATTCTGTTTAGACCACTTTAGCAAGCAGTTCCTCTTCTGTCACCATTGACGCTTCTGCTTGTGTGCGCTGCTTTACTTCAAATTTACCTGCCTCTATAGTCTTCGCTGAAACCACCACACGATAAGGGATACCTATTAAATCTGAATCTGCAAATTTTTCTCCCGGACGAAGATCGCGCTCATCCCATAAAACTTCAACACCTTTTGAATTCAAATTTTCATAAAGTTTTTTTGCTTCATCCAACACTTTTTCATCACTACCTAAAGATATGATATGTACCTTAAATGGAGCAATCGATTCTGGCCAGACAATTCCTTTTTCATCAGACAAAACCTCAACCACAGTTCCCATAAGACGAGTGAGTCCAATACCATAACATCCCATAAATACATTTTTACTTTCACCAGCTTCGTTTTTATATATAAGACCAAGTGGTTCTGAGAATTTTTCACCAAGCGTGAAAATGTTCCCAACCTCGACAGATTTTTTTTCCTCCAAGTCATCTGGATCTATCCCCATCTCAGCAAAAACTTCTGGAAGCATTGCTTCTTTATTTATTGCAATTTGTTCTTCTTCATTCACGTAAATCAAATCTTCACCAGCATCAGTTATTGTTTGGTATTCATGAGAATACTTAGAAAACGAACCACCTAATGCAGCTGTTTTGTAAGTCACTTCTCCTAAACCAACCCTCTTGTATATATTTGAATAGGATATTTGCGCTTTTTCATAGAAGGCATCGTGTTCTTCTTTTGTGCGAGAAAAAGAATATAAGTCTTTCATCAAAAATTCCCGACCGCGCATTATTCCACTTTTTGCCCGAGTTTCATTTCTAAACTTTACTTGAAATTGATACACATATAAAGGAAGGTCTCTAAAAGAATCTACATACGTTTTTAAAATCGCAGTCAAAGGTTCTTCGTGTGTTGTTGCTAAACCTATTTCGCTTCCATTTTTTAATTTAGTCTTAAACCAAATATCTACAACTTCATCCTTCCACCTTCCCGTTTTTTCCCATAAACCTTTATCCTGTAGAGCGGTCATAGAAATTTCTTGTCCACCAATAGCATCCATCTCTTCACGAATGATATTTTCAATTTTTTTAAGTACCTTTAGACCAAGTGGTAAAAAAGCATAAACACCAGCCATTTCCTTGTGGATATAGCCGGCGCGTATGAGTAATTGAGCATTCCTAGAAACCTCATCTTTAGGGGCTTCCTTACGAGTTTTTGTAAAAAGGGTTGATTGCTTCATTGTGCCCCATTTTACTCGAAAACATGGGACGGGTCAAAAGGTTAATTTTCTACCACAGTTTAACGATATCGTGATATGTCACAATAAGCATAAGACTCATGAGTAAAATAAAACCAATTGCATTAACTGCATTTAGAAATTTTGGAGAAATTGGTCTGCGAATTATTGCTTCAATTGCCAGGAAAAATAATCTTCCACCATCCAATGCCGGAAATGGCAAAAGATTTATAACTGCAAGATTAATAGAAATAAATGCCGTAAACCCAAGAAGATATATGAAACCAAACTGAGAAGCGTCACCTACTAAACCAGCAATCCCCACAGGTCCGCTCACCTGGGAAATATCGGCCTTACCTCGAAACGCTTGTCCAAAAAATGAAAGAAGTTGGACTAAGGTTTGCCAAGTTGTAGTAGCTGTTATTTTTCCCCCTTCCCATATTGCTTTATAAAAAGGTAATCGAACTTCACCTACTTTTGACATTTGAATACCAATAGCTTTATTGGATGAACCAATAACTCCCAAGGCTGGGGTCACAGTAGTTATTGAAACCTTACCTTTGTGATCATATTCAATTTGTATAACGTCTTTTGAAGCTACAATAAAATTCTGAACATCTTCGACATTCTGAGGTACAACTTTTTTACTACCCTCATTTAATGAAAGAATTTCATCACCGGTTTTAATTCCTGCTTTTGCGGCTGGAGAATTATCCACAACCGAAAGTACAGTGATTTTTGCATTCTCCACATTATATCCTGAAGCCTCAACAGGCATTTTGTAGCCAGAAGTAAGACTTATTGAAATAAGAAGCCAAGCAAAAAGAATATTAAATGCTATACCTCCTACAAGAACAAGAGCTTGAATATATCTAGGCTTATTAACCAAGCCCCGCGATGAGTCGGCTCCAGTCATAGATTCTTCATCTGGATTCTCTCCAAAAATTTTCACATACCCACCAAAAGGAATTAAGTTAAGAGAGTATAAAGTCTCACCTCTTTTCCAAGAAAAAAGACGAGGTGGAAATCCAACAGAAAATTCATCAACTCTTACACCTGAACGTTTCGCAAGTAAAAAGTGTCCAAGCTCATGAACAAATACCAGTACCGCCAATATGATAATGAAAATAATTATAGACATTTAATTTAGTTGAGTACTTCCTGCTCCTTCTTCGCAAATAATTCCTCTAATTTTCTATTACCCTCATCAATAAGTTTCTGCATATCTTCTTTTCCTCGGAATTTTTCGTCTTCACTGAGCAAACCTTCTTCTTCTTTCTTTTGGATATCATCCCATGAAGCCTCACGCTCTTTACGTAAAGTTATACGAGCTTCTTCAAGTTTTTCTTTTACAACCTTCACAAGCATTGTTCTCCTTTCGCCTGTAAGTTCTGGAAAAAAAAGCCTAATCCCTTTGTCATCGACTGAGGTAGACAATCCAAGATTTGAAACCGTAATAGCTTTCTCAATAGCTTTTGAAACACTCATATCCCAAGGAGCGATACGTACTGTTCTAGGATCTTCTACAGAAATATTTGCAAGCTGATTTACTGGCATGTACGAACCATAAGCTTCTACCTGCAACGTATCGAGAACCGCCATGTTTGCGCGACCTGTGCGAATAGCAGAAAGTTCCCTCTTAAGCCATTCTTCTGTATCTTTAATTTTGGTTTTTAGGTGTGAAAAATCGTATGCCATTCTGATTGCAAATTATTAGTATTAGATTTCATTGTAACAAAGCCATGTTAAACAAGCAAAAAAAATGGTTACCGATTGGTGTCGGTAACCATTTTTAAAAGGCAAAAATTCTTTCCCCCCATCTGAAAATGAGGTATTTTAATATCTCGCAAAAAAGAACTTCGCGGATTTCCCTTCCTGTCATCCAGGAGTGAACTTCGACTAGCACTATATCTTCAGCATTTGGTATTTTTGCTAATTGTCTTTTCTTAGCATTAACACCCCAACTAGAAGATTTAATATCCACACGAACACTCGCCCAATCTGTATAAACAAACAAGTCGGTACTTTTATGATGATCTTCTGACCCGTTTGCCATACACCAACCTCTAAACCATCGAGGCTTTTTAAACTTTTCTGAAAGAGCGTATCTTACCAACTCTTCGTTAGCAAAACCTCTTATAACCCCGATTGTTCCTCGTGCTTTTTTTCGGGAGTTCCGTCTACGCCGCCACTTTCTAAAACGTTTGGCTGGCCCAACCTTAAACGTCATACGGTTTTTTAATCCCATAAAATTTACCTCCTTTCTAGGTATTTGTTTCTGGGATGTTTATACCACCTAAGCAACCAAAGGTCAAAACTAAATGACAGGAACTGAAAATACCAAAGTCTCTAAGATAATTTTTAAAGACGTGGAAGTATCGAAAACATATTGTTGCAATGTAAATATTTTTTCTAAAACATCTTTGTTCTTCTTTACATCTTCTGCCAACAAGGCCTGCAGTCCGGACATAAAAGTGTAAACCATGGATTTATTTTCTTTTATATCTTTATATTTTTTTAGAAATTTTTCTATAACTTTTAACCTATCCGGATATGTCATAGCTAAAAACTTTTTTGGAATAAGCTCTAAATCATTTTCATCACTAGACACGAAATCAAGCTTAACCACCCGTGAAAGAAGTGTATCAATCAAAAACGAAAAAGATGGAACTACAATAAAAAAATGAGTACTTTCTGTAGGTTCCTCAAAAACTTTAAGCATTGCATTTTGCGCCTGAACCGTAATGGAATTTGTACTTATTATAAAAATTTTCTTGTCACCAGAAAGAGGTCTTGAACTCTGCATGTCTTTGACTTTTCTGCTTTCATCAATTCCAAAAGATTCAAAGTGAACAACCGTGAAATCCGGATTATTCTGAGTTGAAATATTAAATTTTTCCTTACATATATCTAAAATAGAATTTACGACTTTATCGCGCGATCCAGCTACAATATATGCATGATGATCAAGTGATGAGATCATTGGTACTATTTTTTCGCAAGAATACTTCTCTTGTATACGTCCAAGTGCTCAAGTGCAATACCTGTTCCTTTTGCAACACAATACAAAGCATCTTTTGCAAGGGTTGCCTTCACACCCGTGCGGCGAAATACAAGCTCAGGTAAGTTGCGTAGTTGTGATGAACCGCCTGTCATAATGATTCCTTGGTCAATAATATCTGAAGCAAGTTCTGGTGGAGTTTCTTGGAGAACATCTTTTATCGCTTTTACCATATCCCTAAGCTCTTTACTTATAGCTTTTACAATTTCATTTGTTTTGATTTCAGTAGAACGTGGAAGACCTGTCAAAAAATCTCGCCCTTTCACAATAGCAGTAAGTTCCTCTTCCATAAATACAGCGGAACCAATTTGGATTTTAATCTGTTCAGATGTTCTGTCACCAATTGCAAGGTTGAATGTTTTTTTAATATAGTCTGCAATAGCTGCGTCTATTTTATTTCCAGCACATTTTACAGATGTTGAACACACAATTCCTCCAAGAGAAATCACCGCAACGTCTGTTGTTCCTCCACCAATGTCAACAATCATATGTCCCTTTGCTTCATGAATAGGAATACCTGCACCAATAGCAGCAAGAATCGGCTCTTTCACTACGTATGCATTTTTTGCACCAGCACGGATCGTAGCCTCTATAACCGCTCGTCGTTCTGTTGATGTTACACCTGCAGGCACAGAAACCATCACCTCAGGTTTAAATAGATTGTATTTTGGAAGAGATTTTCCAATGTAATAGCGAAGCATTGCTTCTGTAACACGATAGTCAGCGATCACTCCATCTTTCATTGGACGATACGCAATAATATTATCTGGCGTTTTTCCGACCATTTCTTTGGCTTCTAGACCTACTGCAAGAATTTTATTATCAAGCTCAGACACTGCTACCACAGAGGGTTCATTAAGAACAATTCCCCTACCAGGAACATACACAAGCGTATTCGCTGTCCCTAGGTCAATACCGAGTTTCGGTGTAAAAAATGCCATATGTCGCCCTATAGTACTATTTTTATATAGCTTTTACAAACCCATATATTAGATTTATTTATATGGTAAAATACCTTCATGTTTAAAGTCGACGTCCTCCCCATCACCAAAGCTGTAATAAAAGACACATTGTCATACTTTTCTTCTGACGAGTTCCTAGAAGGTGCACTGGTTTCTGTTCCGGTTCGCAATAAAAACATTCAAGCAATAGTTTTGAGATGTTATCCAGCACACGAAGACAAAGCAACATTGAAAGAGCTCCCTTATGCACTAAAAAAACTTGAATCAAAAGAGGGACAATACCTCTTACGAAAAGAATTTATAGAAGCTGCATCAAAAACCGCAACTCACCATGCAACTTTTGTCGGCTCCGTAATATCAGCAATCGTTCCACAGAGAATTTTAGAAAACCCACCCAAATCTCCTCCACAAAAAAAGCTAGAAAATACAGAACCTTCTACAGACACATATCACGAGCCATATCTTCTGCAAGCGCCAGATAATGACCGTTTTGCGGATTACAAAAGCTTGATAAGAGAATCTTTTGCTCGTAAGCGTTCTGTTTTTTTCTGCGTACCTACTATTGAAGATGCAAAAAAATCCGCTGAGAAATTAGAAAAAGGAATTGAAGAATTTACATTTGTATTTGATGGGTCACTCACAAAAAAAGACATATTGTTTTTTTGGGATAAAGCTCTTGAAACAGAGCATCCCGTTCTAATCATTGGTACAGGCATGTTTCTTTCTCTTCCACGAATGGATATAGGAACCATTATTATTGAAAAAGAAGCTTCTCGTTCATATAAAACTATCTCTCGTCCATTTGTGGATATTAGGGTGTTTGCAGAAAAATATTCAAAACTCATTGGCGCCAGACTCATTCTTGGAGACATCATGCTCCGTACAGAAAGCATTAAACGTTTCTATGACCACGAACTCATTGAGTACACCCCACTAAAATGGAGATCTCTTGCGACAGCAGAAGATGTGCTTATAGACATGCGTGAATATAAAAAGAAAAGCGAAAAAGGTTTCAGGGCTTTTTCTGATGAAGCACTCGCACTTATAAATGAATTGCGAGAAGATAACGGCCACTGCTTTATATATAGTGCTAGACGAGGGCTTTCCCCACAGGTTGTTTGTAATGATTGTGGAACAACAGTTAAATGCAATCGATGTAGTTCCCCTGTAGTACTTCATTCTGGATCAGACGCTAGTCTAAACTTTTTCTTATGTCACACTTGTGGAGAAAAAAGGTCAGCAGTGGAAAAATGTAAAGACTGTACTAGTTGGAACCTGGTCACACTCGGTATTGGAGTTGAGTCCATAGAAAAAGAATTGCGCACTCATTTTCCAGATATATCTATATTCAAAATAGATCAAGACACGGTAAAAAACCATAAAAAAGCAAAAGAAATTTCTAGGGAATTTTACAAAACACCAGGATCAATTCTCCTCGGTACAGAAATGGCACTTTTATATTTAGATGAACAAGTGGAATTTACAATGGTCTCATCTCTCGATAGTCTGTTCGCAATTCCAGACTTTCGAGGCAACGAAAAAATAATGAATATTCTTCTGAAAATGCGTAACCTTGCGCACAAAAAATTTATCGTGCAAACGCGTTCCCCCGATGAACCAGTTTTTGAATATGCACTCAAAGGAAATATTGCGGATTTTTACAGAAGCGAAATAGCGGAGCGCGAAAAGTTTGCATACCCCCCATTTGTAACACTTATTAAAATTACCTACCAGGGTCTGCGTGCAGAAGTTTTAGAAGAAATGAAAACCCTTAAAGCCTTTCTTGCTCCACATACCGTTCAAATATTCCCAGCCTTCATTGAGACAGTTCGTGGTAAGTATGTAATGCATGCGCTTATTAAAGCAGACCGTTCCACATGGCCAGACATGGAGCTTGTGAAAAAATTAACAGCATTACCACAGCATTTTTTGGTTAAGATAGATCCGGATAATTTATTATAGACTTTTTATTGTTATGTGGTAACTTTGTGCCAGACACCTCTTTACATGAAGTACAGAGATGATCTTTAGAAAGGATCAAAAAAAGTATGTCCAGAAAGGAATTTGGTCTCGTAAACACTCCAACATTGAAGGAAATATGTTCGGCACTACTATGTTTGGGAGGAATCACCATGTCTCTTACAGTTCGGCGCATCGACAAACTTGGCCGGTTGCAAAGAAGTCAAAAACTGCTTTGTTCTGTTACTATGGTTTCATGCGAAGGAGCTGAATCAGATGGAATGCTAATAATCGGAGGACACATCATGCTCCCCAGAGCAAAGGGTTCAAAAAAAATCTTCCATTATGATGCTGTTATAACCCCAAACAATACAAGCTCAAGGAAAGATAACGGCCTTTTAACTATTATTATTCCAGAATAAATTACACTGCCCACACGGAATATTCCGTAGTGGGTTTTTATTTATAATTTAAATTGTGGCTTTTTCGCAAAAAATGTGTCATAATCTGGAAACATGGTCAAGATAGTCCAAAAAGAAGATCCAGTCCTAAGGCAGGTAGCTCAAGAAGTACCTGTCGATGAAATTATCACACCAAAAATTCAAAAAATTATCGCCGACATGAAAAAGGCCCTCGCATCACAAGATGACGGCGTTGCTATTGCTGCTCCACAGATAGGAGTCCCCCTTCGTATTTTTGTCATGTCTGGCAAAGCAGTAGATATTGCAAAAAAAACTACAGGAAATATAGACGAGGTCTACATAAATCCAATCATCACAAAAATTTCTAAAGATAGAAAAATGGTAGATGAAGGATGTCTTTCTGTTCGTTATCTTTACGGAAAAATGAAACGTGCCACTCGCGCAACAGTCGAAGCGTATAATGAAAAGGGTGAAAAATTTTCTCGAGGAGCAAGCGGTCTTATTGCACAGATTTTCCAACATGAAACAGATCATTTAGACGGTATACTTTTCATAGACAACGCAAAGAGCATTCGGGATGTACCACCTAAAGGTAATGAGTAATTTTTAAATCCAATAAACTATAGATGAATTCTGATTCAATAAAATTTGTCTTTTGGGGAACATCTGAATTCTCCGTATATATTTTAAACTCACTAAAAGAGCGTGGGTTTTTGCCCTCACTTATTGTAAGTACACCAGACAAACCTCAGGGTAGAAAACTTGAGATCAAACCTACACATACAAAAACATGGGCTGAAATTCACAATATCCCAGTATTTCAACCAGAAAAATTAAACGATGAAGCTTTTGAAAAACTTTCAAAAGAAGAATGGGATGTTTTTATTGTTGCCTCATATGGAAAAATAATTCCTGAAAGATTTTTAAACATTCCAAAATCTAAAACATTAAATGTTCACCCATCTCTTTTACCAGAACTTCGCGGACCATCGCCTATTGAGAGCTGTATTCTTAGAGATATAAAAAATACAGGCGTAAGCATAATGCAACTCGATAAAGAAATGGATCACGGGCCTATTGTGATACAAAAAGAATATACAATAACCGAGTGGCCAAAACGAGAAGAATTAGAAAAAAGTTTTGGATATCTTGGAGGAGAATTGCTTGCAGACATTTTACCTGGCTGGATTAATGGAAAAATACAAGAAAAAGAGCAAGACCACTCTAAAGCAACATATTGCAAAAAAATAGAAAAACAAGAAGCTCTTATTGATATGTCTGATGAGCCATATTTAAACTTCAGAAAAATTCAAGCCTATTCGGGTTGGCCATGTGCATTTTTCTTTGTGAAAAATAATGAGAAAAATATTCGTGTAGTAGTCAAAGATGCTGAATTCAAAAATGGAGAACTCATCATTGCTCGAGTTATTCCAGAAGGCAAAAAAGAAATGAGCTATCAGGATTTTTTGAGAGGATTAAAGTAGGAATAAAAGATAAAAGCCGCACCCTACGGGCGCGGCTTTTATCTTACTTACCTACTCTAGACGAAGCATTTTTTTAATACTCCTAGATCCCTTCTTCCACAAAGTTTCTTTTTTTGTTTTTGTATCTTTTAGAACTTTAATTATTTCATCATGAACATCATCAATCGCTGCATATAAATCTTCTTTGTCAGAAACAGCCCTAAGCACTTTACCCTTAACAACAACATTTACTTCTGCACGAAATATTTCACCATTATTATGATGTGCAGTTGTCTTAGCAATCTCAACTTCAACATCAATAATTTCGTAGGAACCAGAAAACTTTTCTAAAACACTTTTACCTAATTTTGTATCTACATAACTAGTAATTGCTTCTGTTAATGTTGTGTTCGTCGCTTTTATTTTTGTTGTTTGCATGTATCTATTATACCACTCATTATTCTTCGTCAATATCTATCGAGAGGAGTTTTGATGGAGAATGGTGTCCATTTATAATTCTCACTTTCCCAGTACCATACCAAACTTTGAAAATCTGAACTACTCTCTCGTTTGCCATATTCCTCTCTGCTTTCTCTTTTATTTTTACAACAAATCTTGTTTCAGACTTCTGCTCCACCATTTCTTCCTTGGCTCCTGCGGTGACTTTCACATGAATATACATGTGACTAATTTTATACCATTATCCAAAAAATAAATAACTATAACTTACCCCTTTCTTTTTTCTTTCTATTTGGTATATTATTTTCACCTTGAC
>SESF01000136.1_pt1 | contig 94245 bp, 91 predicted proteins | sample 3171521 | NCBI WGS metagenome assembly SESF01 (sample SAMN10866945, study PRJNA518727) | freshwater metagenome | biome: subpolar coniferous forest; feature: holomictic lake; material: water; isolation source: holomictic Lake 227, 6 m and 8 m depth | place: Canada: near Kenora, Ontario | collected...
TCTTCGTCGCTTCCGACGAGGGCGTTGGTGCCGATTTCGATGGTGGCTGGGCGAGCGGAACTGTCCATCATGGTGAGACAGGGGACGTTCATGACGGTGGATTCCGCCTGCAACTCTTCGGTGTCGGTGAGGAGCAGAAGCGAGTCGCGCAGCAGACCCAAAAGTGCTGCATGATTCGGTGGGTCGATCATTTTGAGGCCATCCGTTTCGCTGAAAGCGGTAAAGAGGTCGTGCTGGTGCAGAAGGGTGGCAAGCCCTGCTGTGAGGGGCATAAGGAGAGTGGTTTTGCCGGTAATCTCTTGTGCAAGCCGGAGTATCATTTCAAGTGGCTCTTTCGAAGAGAACGGGACCGCAGGGCTGATGAGCAGCAGGGCATATTTTTTTGGCTTGACTCCATGAAGCTCTGCAAGTGCCAGCTTGTTGGCCTCTTCCATGAGCCTGACAAGGCTGTCGATGGCAAGGTTGCCTGAAAAAAAGACCTTTTCGTCGGCTACGCCTTCGTTGATGAGGTTGTATTCGCCGCTGTGTTCGCTTACGAAGTGGAATTCTGCCATGGCGTCTATGACAACGCGGTTGACCTCGTCGGCATCTGTACGCTGGTAGCTCCGCAGTCCTGCATCGGCAGCGGCAACCTTCAAACCAAGTTTTGTCGCCGTGATGGCTGCGCCAAGGGCGACGTTGTCGCTGCCACAGACCATGACAAGGTCGGGTTGTTCGCCAAGCATAATTTTTTCCATGCCTGTCATGGCGGCTGCAAGCTGGCTTACAGGCGAACCTGCGGGAAGGGAGATGGTCTGGAAGGCATCTACCATGCCGAACGATGCTGCAAGGTCGTGGCTGATGGGTTCAGAGCCTTCCGGGGCGGCAAGGATCGCTACGGGCTGGTATGATGCGTTTTTGTTCAATGCGTCGTAAAGGGGTGCAAGCAAAAGTGAGCCGGGCCTGCCGCCAGCGGCCAATAGTATTTTTTTCACAGTAAAAACAAAGCTTTGTTACATTAGGGTAAAGCAATTTCCGGGACGCCTCTCTATTTCAATACCTATCATTTTCGGCAATGCGAAGATTTTTTTCAGTGACGTTACTCTCTCTCTGTCTGGTGATGATTCAGGCAGTCACGCTCCCGGTTCTGAACCATTATACAGTTCAAGCAGAAAAAAAGAAAATTATTCTCCAGCATGCCGATACCATCGAGGGTGGCGAGGCTGCTGCAGGGCCTTACCGTTCAGTCATTGGCAATGTGGTCTTCCTGGATGGCAATATGACCCTCAAGTGTGATCGCGCAACTGAGTACGAGCGGGAGAACAAAATCGTGCTGCAGGGAAATGTTTTTATTGCCGACAATACGTTTGATATTTATGGTGAAAGCGGTCTCTACTTTCCTGAGAAAGAGATCGGTGAGCTCGGCGGAAAGGTCAAGGGGCGGATGCTGAACAACTCTTTTGCTTCGAAGGCGGAGAGGGCGGTGGTGAACAAGTCGACCAGCCAGATCTTTCTCTATGGGGAGGCCATTGCCTGGCATGAGCAGAAGCAGGTGAGCGGCGATACCATTATGCTGCATCTCAGGGAGGGCGGAAAAAAAGGACAAAAGAGGAGCATCGATGAAATGCAGGTCGATGGCAATGCTTTTTTTGCGGCTCAGGATACCCTTTCGCTCACTCCCGTGGTCTATGACCAGCTCGGTGGGAAAAAAATGGTGATCCGGCTCAATGAGATGTCGAAAATAACCGGCATAACAGTGACTGGACAGGCCGAGAGTCTCTATCATCTCTATGACGAAAAGCGGAAACCGTCCGGCATCAACTATTCGAGCGGCAATATGATCCGGATGTCGTTCCGCGAAGGTTCCATGACGAAGGTTGCCGTAACGGGTAATGTCGAGGGAAAGCAGTTCCCTGAGAGGTTCCGGGGAAAAAAGGAAATCAATCTTTCGAAGTTTGCATGGAGGGAAGAGGAGAATCCGTTCAGAAAAGAGAAAAACCTTCCTTGACTGAAGGAAGGTTTCTTCGAAATCGTCACCCGTTTAACCGCATTCAAACTCTCTTGAGCAGTTGCGCTGGAGATGGTTCTCTATTTGGCCAAGGGACAACCGCCGGTCGAGCAGGAGCCGGTTGAACAGGGGCTTGGAGCCGCAGGGGCCGGAGCTGGTTTGCCACTGCCGTAGTCTGTTTTGTAAAAACCTGAGCCTTTCAGCACAAATCCACCTTCGGAGCTGATAACTCGTTCGAATGTCTCTTTTTCACATTTCGGGCATGTGGTCAATGAGTTATCGGTCATTTTCTGTACTATTTCAAGTTCATTCCCGCAATTCTTGCAACGATACTGGTAGGTCGGCATATATAGTTCCTCCTTGATTAATCTCTTTCTGACTGTTATTGTATTTCGTCATACATTGTTTGCAAAGTCTGTGTGCCTCTTGCTGGCAAGGCTATCGTATATAGGTATATTTCCAAAAATAAAAAAGCTTGTGCCGTGATCGTCAAAACCCGGGCAGTAATATTACGAGAGACAAAGTACCGCGATCAGTCGCGGATTTGCCTGCTCTACACCCGCGATTTCGGCAAAATCTCGGTTATCATCAAAGGTGTACGCAACCCGAAAAACAAGATGTCGGGGTTGTTCAGCGCTGGAAACGTGGTTGATCTTGTGCTCTATAAAAAAAACAACCGGGATATTCAGCTCGTCAGTGATGGAAACCTTGTTTCAAGCCCAATGGTTCCCGCTCCGGAGATGGAGCGATTCGCCGTTCTTTACCGGATTATCGATCTGTTCCGCCAAACCATGGAGGGGGAAGAGAAAAACCTGCCGCTTTTCACGCTGCTGGCAGGAACCCTTGAGCAACTCTACCGCAGCGATGTCAATTTCCGGCTGCTTTATACATGGTTTCTGTTGAGGTTTGTTTCGGTGCTTGGATTTCAGCCTTCGCTGCAGAGGTGCGTCTTCAGCGGTGAGGATCTCAGTGAGGCGGTGAGACGCCTGAAGCTTACAGAGCTTTATTTTGTGATGAATCCTGGCGGTCTGGCACTGCCTGCTGCGACAGGAGAGCATAGTGAAAAAAAACAGCTTCTTGCGTTGCCTCAGGCAAGACTGTTACGCACCCTTGCCTTGATGCACCTGCCTGAGGGTGACTCCATCATGGCTGATCCCGCCGACATCGAAAGAGTCTGCGCCCTGCTTGAAGAGTATTGTTTGTTGCACCTGCAACATACCCGGTCGCGCAAAAACCTCGCCATCGTTTCACAAATCCTCATGAAATAGCCTTTTCGGCTGTTTTTGGGGTTTTATATCTTGCTGAGTATTTCTATCTTGACCAGACATTTTATTACTCTTATAACGTCTTGTTCAATCAAAACAGAATTGTCCGACATGCCTCAACTAACCAGATCAATTGAACTCTTTGAAAAAGCAAAGAAGTTTATTCCCGGCGGTGTAAACTCTCCGGTACGGGCATTCAAATCCGTTGGCGGAACTCCAATCTACATGGCCAAAGGGTCGGGAGCATACCTGACCGACGTTGATGGCAACACCTATCTTGACTATGTCGGCTCCTGGGGACCGTTCATTCTTGGCAGCATGCACCCAAGAATAACAGCAGCACTTGAGTATACCCTGAAAAATATCGGCACCAGCTTCGGTACGCCGATCGAGATGGAGATTGAGATTGCCGAACTGCTCTGCAAAATCGTACCTTCGCTTGAAATGGTGCGTATGGTCAACAGCGGCACTGAAGCAACCATGTCGGCTGTTCGTCTTGCACGTGGCTACACCGGACGCGATAAAATCATCAAATTTGAAGGCTGCTACCACGGCCACGGCGACAGCTTCCTCATCAAGGCAGGCTCAGGCGCTCTCACACTTGGCGCTCCCGACAGCCCCGGTGTGACCAAAGGCACCGCTATGGATACTCTGAACGCGACCTACAACGATATCGATTCAGTCAAACTGCTGGTCAGCGAAAACAAGGGAAACATTGCCGCTATCATCATCGAACCGGTCGCAGGCAATACCGGCGTTATTCCGGCCAAACCGGGCTTCCTTGCTGCACTTCGTGAGCTTTGTACGCAGGAAGGCATTGTACTGATTTTCGACGAGGTGATGTGCGGATTCCGCGTGGCACTCGGCGGTGCACAGAGCCTTTACGGCGTCACACCTGACCTGACCACGATGGGCAAAATCATCGGCGGTGGTCTTCCGGTTGGTGCATTCGGCGGCAAACGCGAGATCATGGAACGGGTTGCGCCTCTCGGCGATGTCTACCAGGCAGGCACCCTTTCAGGAAACCCGCTGGCTCTGACTGCAGGTCTTGAAACCCTGAAAATTCTTATTGAAGAGAACCCCTATCCTGAACTCGAAAGAAAAGCGGCAATCATTGAAGCAGGTTTCAGCGACAACCTGAAAAAACTCGGTCTGAACTATGTGCAGAACCGTGTCGGCTCCATGTCCTGCCTTTTCTTTACCGAAACACCGGTCGTCAGCTACGCAAGTGCCGTCACAGCCAATGTCAAAAAGCATGGCAAGTACTTCCACTCCCTGCTCGACCAGGGTATCTACACCGCACCCTCACAGTTCGAGGCGATGTTCATCAGCTCCATGCACACCGATGAGGATCTGGAAAAGACCATCAAGGCAAACTATAACGCTCTTGTTGTCTCTGAACAATAATGTCCGGTAGAACAATAAAAAAAGGGGAGCTTCACGGCTTCCCTTTTTTTTGAGCAAAAAAACTTACTCGATGATCCCCGTGCGCACCTGCTCCCTGGTTATCATCACCCGACATGCTGAATCCTTTACAAGAATCTCGAGGATCGGAATAAAAGCGTCAATCTTGGCCGGAGAGTCAACAAGTTCGACGACCATCGGAAGATTGAGACCAAACTCGATCACTTTCGCCGTATGAATGTGCATTTCATGCCCGTAGGAGAGTACCCCTTTAAGGGCCGTAGCGCCTGCCATGCCCTGCAGAAGGGCTTCACGAACGATCTCTTCATAGAGAGGGTGGTGACCGAACCGGACCTGTTCACCAACAAAGATCCGCAGCAGTTCTGAATTCTGTAGTTCCATAATGAATCATGTCCAAAGTTTTGCGAAAAACATTCCTGTGTAAAGGGCAACCAGCCCACCGATAACTGAACCGGCAAGATAGAGGCTGGCATAAAAAAACTGGGCGTCTTTGATGAGCATGGCATGCTCGTACATGTAGGCAGAAAAAGTGGTAAATCCCCCGCAGAAGCCCGTCACAAGAAAAAGCCTTGTTTCAGGGGAGACAAGCGTGCTGGATACCGCCAGCTCGCCAAGAAAACCGATAAGAAAACTGCCGAGAAGGTTAACGGTAAAGGTTGCATAAGGAAAGCCCATTGCAACCGGGGAGAAGAGAATCGTCACCGCATAACGTGCAACGGAACCGAGAAAGCCTCCCGTACCGACAAGCAAAAGAGCACCGGCATGTTTCAATGGCCTGCCCTCCCTGAATACGCTTCGAGGAAACAGATCATTTTAACGGTTATCATCGCCCGTCTGACGCCCCTCGATACGCTTGTGCGCGCAGCACATTTCATCGAGAATGCCGAGCAGTGTATTGAAAATGCCAAGGGAAATTATGGTCGGCGCCCATAATCCGATAAAGATGGCAATCAGTTCGTGATTGACCCCTCGACCGAAAATAAAGACATAGATGGACAGCAGTATCGAAAGCGCTGCTCCGATAAAATAATAAAGCGGCTTCATTTCGTGAGTTTGATTAAGTGAGCCTGACTTTTAAAATGTAATAATAATAAACCGATGAAAAAACCCGCCCGTCGCCACCTTGAACTGAAATGAGTGACACTCTTCCTACTCAATGTCGATATGCACCTCATTGCGACGCAAAAACGGAATGGTCCATGGAGGATCATAACTTGCCGCCCTCGGCTGTGAATGTACCCGGTACCCTTTTTTCTCCAGCCACGTCGTCAGCTTCACGCCGTACTCCCGAAGATTGCTTTCGGAATGCAGTCCCGAATAGCGAATCACACCAACCTTCCTGGCAGGAACAGAACGAAGCTTCACCGCCGCATCAAGCGGCTCAGGCAGAGTTTCAAGCGTCGAGCCTTCAGGCATCACAAATGCCATCACCCAGCCACTGCCTTTCTTTTCCTGAATCACCGGAGCGGTCATCGAAAGCTTCTCGCTGGCGGCCTCCTGCAAGACCGGGGCGGTCATGGAGAGTTTCTCTTTTGAGCGGTTCTTGCCGAAAATATAACCCGCCAGCCGACTGAAGGCAGTTCCGCTTGTCTGACCATATCCACCTTCCACCACTGTTTCCGCAACAATCATCTCTCCGTATTGCCTCACCTCAAGATCTCCTTCCTGTGCAACCACCTTATAACGTGGCTCGGCTGCAGTTCGCTTTCCCAATACGGAACATCCTGCAAGCATAAGGCTTGTCATCAGTAACAGCGACAATGAACCCATAGTATCTCCTTTTCCGGTCTAACCTTTATATAAACTCTTCTATAAGATGAACAACTGTCGCGGCGAAAAGGTTTGGCAAAAGAATCGACTGGTAAACTTTGCATGAAAATCCTGTGAAACACTCTGCTGGATATGCGCTATCTTTATAAAAAGAAAAAATCAGAATGAGAAGGAAGGTTCACCCGGCTGCAAGCCACAGAAGGAAGATATTATGAGCTTGAGGCTGAAAAAGAGGGTGCTTGCCATCGACTATGGAACAAAGCGCATCGGACTGGCACAGAGCGATCCACTCGGGCTTTTTGCCCAGCCAGTAGGTACCTTTGATAGTGAGAGACTTTTCAAGACTCTCAGAGAAATGGTTGCGCAGGGTGACATTGAAAAAATCATTGTCGGCTACCCGCTGAGCAATACCGGCGAGCAGAACACCATGACCGGATTGGTTGACCGCTTTATCGATTCACTGCGTGAAACCTTTCCCCAAATACTCATTGAGACCCTCAATGAGTACCATTCGTCAAGAGATGCCCGCCAGCTTCTGATTGCTTCGGGAACCTCAAAAAAGAAACGCGCCGAGAAAGGCCGGCTCGACAGTGCAGCAGCCTGTCTGCTGCTCAGCGAGTACCTTGAATCACTCAGCGGCAAGTCGTAGAATATTGCTGATCAGAAAAGGATGCTGGTTCAGGGAGTTTTTCCTTTAGCTTTTCGGAACTCCTTCTTTATCTTCTGGTTCAGGTTCATTTTTATGGTAATTTTTTTCAACACCCTCGCACAACCCTTTTTCAGCCATTATTTTTCATGAGTAGCTCAACTATGCTTGACGTTTTCAAAACTACCGGAGCCCTGCTTGATGGTCATTTCAAACTGACCTCTGGCAGGCACAGCAATACCTACTTTCAGTGCGCAAAGGTGCTGCAACATCCAGAGCATCTGACCTCAGTCTGCCAGAAAATTGCCAGCCATTTCTCCGGCAAGGGAGTCGATACGGTCATCTCTCCGGCTATTGGCGGAATCGTGGTGGGTACCGAGGTAGGTCGCCAGCTCGGCGTAAAAACAATTTTTGCCGAACGCAAGGATGGGGTCATGACCATTCGACGGGGGTTCAGTCTTGAACCCGATGAAAAAGTGCTGGTGATCGAGGATGTCATCACCACCGGCGGCTCGGTTGCCGAGGTAATTGAACTCCTGAAACGTTCAGGAGCAACAGTTGTCGGTGTCGGCTCGGTGGTTGACCGCAGCAACGGACGCGTCAGGCTTGCCGATGACCAGTTTTCTGTGCTCTCGATGGAGGTGATAAGCTTCATGCCGGAAGAGTGCCCTCTCTGCAGGGAATGCGTGCCGATAGATGCTCCCGGAAGCCGGGCAAACAAGCAAAGCTGAGTGCATGAATGAGCAGCAGCCAATCAGAAGCATCTCATTTATCGGCCTTGGCCTGATAGGGATGTCGCTTATGCGGGCAATAAAGCACTCCCAGCTTGCAAGAGAGAGCAATATAATTTTTCAGGGATTCGACCCTAACTTTACCGACAGTGACCGAAGATGCGCTGAAGAGCTTGGGCTTGACCGCTTTATCGGCGACAACACAATCCTCTACAGCGCAGACCTGATTATCCTTGCAGCCCCTGTGGAGGTCAATATCGCCCTGCTCGAAAAGATAAAGCAGCTTGCGCCCTCCTCGACACTGGTCAGTGATGTATCAAGCACCAAGTCGCTCATCGCCCGAAAAGCACGGGAACTTGACCTGCCTTTTATCGGCATGCATCCAATGGCCGGCAAGGAGCAACAGGGCTATCGTGAAAGCAGTGAGGAACTGCTAAAGGGAAGAAGAGTAATCCTTTGTGACGATAAAGGAGTACTGGAAAGCCCAAAAGGCGCTTTTCTCATAAAGCTGCTTGAATCGGCGGGCTGCACAACACTCTCAATGGACGCCGATGAGCACGACCGTGTCATAGCAAAAATCAGCCATCTTCCCCAGTTGCTTTCGACGCTTCTGATGACCCATTGCGGGGAGTCGATCAACAAATCAGGACCTGGATTTGCTACCCTTGCAAGACTGGCAGGAAGTTCGTGGCAGATATGGCGGGATATCATCGCAACAAACAGCGACAATATTGCCGATGAACTTGAGAACTTTTCCAGAGAGCTTGCATCTCTCTCCCTGGAGGTGCGACAACGAAACCTCGAACAACTTGAATCGCAATTCAGTGAAGCTAATCGACTTTACAAAACCCTTAAAGAGATGAACCGACAATGAAATTTGCGATAGTTGTCAATGTTTCAAGGCAAAGTGCACTTGATCTTGCCCGCAAGCTTGCCGGGTGGTTAAACGAGCGGGGCGTAGAGTATATTTTTGAAACCCGATCTGCAGAACAACTGCATGTTGACAAATCAGCGCCGATAGAGGAACTCAAAAATTCCTGTGATGCATTCATCTCTCTTGGAGGGGACGGCACCCTGCTCTTTACCTCTCATTACTCCGAAACGAAACCAATTATCGGCATCAATGTCGGCTACCTGGGTTTTTTGACTGAATTTACCCAGGCAGAGATGTTCCTGGCTATCGAACAAGTGCTCAACGGCAGCTACACCATTCATGACCGTACGCAACTGGAAGCGTCATTGCTCATCGGCAACGAAACAAAGCGGTTCAGGGCTCTGAACGATGTGGTCATTGAAAAAGGGGCCTATCCTCGCATTCCTACCTTTGTCATAAAACTGGACGGTGAACTGCTCAGTTCCTACCGGGCTGATGGTATCATCATTGCCACATCGACCGGATCAACCGCATACTCCATGTCAGCCGGTGGCCCGATCATCGCACCGAAATCGAGCGTCTTTGTTATCACACCGATATGCCCGCACATGCTGACCGTCCGACCCATAGTTATCAGTGACGAAAAAACTATTGAAGTATCGGTGGTCGATGCGCCGGACGGAGAGTTTCCGCTCAACTGCGATGGCTATGTAAGAACAATGCTTGCTCCCAGGGAAGTTGTCACCGTCAAAAAATCAGCCGAAGGAGTCAATCTTGTCGCCAATGAAAAACGGAACTACTGTGAGATCCTGCGCACTAAACTGCTCTGGGGACGCGAACATAATTTTGGCCAGCAAGCCGATTGATCCTGCCAGAACAGACCGGATAACTACATCTTCATGAGTAACAGCATCAGCTCCTCTGCACTCCATCATCTGCTCAGTATTTCTGCCTCTACTCCGCTGAGCATTGAGGCAATGTGCAGTCAACTCAAACCGGTCATCTATCCGGCACCCGCTCTTTCGGCTCGTCTTGAACAGTTTTGCCGCGCCCTGGTCACCGCCATGCACTCCCTTGGCATCGCTGTACAGTCAGCGGAGGAGGCATCGGGCAGTGACAGACGATTTGCACCAGGGAGGGTTATTTTTGCGCCCGGTTATTTTCCTGACAACCTGCTTGCCATCAACCGGGTCTCGACACTCTTCAACAACATCATTGTAGGCATTTACGACGAGCCAGCGCCTCTTTCGACAGATTCCCTGCCTCAGGAGCGTCTTGACGCCATTGTCGGCAGACTCGCCCGCGACATGGTTCATATCCTTATTTTTGTAACTGCCCAAAGATGGACTATCTGTACCATGAATGGTGGAGTAGTTACCTTCAATACTCCTTATCCCTCCAGGGAGGATATCCGGTGCACGCTGGTACCAAAACTGACTGCACAGGTTGTTCCTCCAAGAGCTGAAGAGCTTGACATACACGAAGGGGAGCTCCAAACCGATAGTTTAGAGTTTGAAGCGATTGCCAGTGATTTTATGCAATGCAGTGCACTGTGGAGCCGCAATTGCTGCCTCTTGACACATACCTCCACGGAAGGACTTGAGTACCGCAGTGACTTTTACAAAAGGATTGTCGCCCGCTATCTCGATCAGCGAAGCGGCATGAGCTACGGATTTTTTGCCCACCAGTTGCCTGTTGAGGTTCAGCCTGCACTTCTTTCAGGCGAAGCTGGCCCGGAGGAAGAGAAAAGGATATTGAGTGGAGAGATGACAGAAATACGGGTTCAGGAGAGGTTGTTTCTGGTTCCCGTGCCAGAGGTGAGGGTCATTACGACCAGATCGGGGTGCCGGAAAAATAATCTCGATCCAAAGAAAGATCTTGTCGAAATCGGACTCATCCAGAAAAATGGCTATGGAAGGCCCTATCTCAAGACCCCTGCAGAAGGCAGCACGAGCAATGTCGCCAAGCCATCCTTCGATACCCTGACCATTCTGGCTCATGCACTGGGCAATGCCTTGACAGCAAGTATACTGAAAAGAGTCAAACCGGAATCACTCTTCCCCGAACATCTGGCCCGGTTCGGAGCCTCCATGACTCACTGGCATGATTATCCACACGCTGAGCAGCTTCCTGCCGGGTACCATCTGCATGGAGAGCAGAATCCCCCTGTCTCCTGTTCAACACCGCAATCGGCAGCATACAGTCTGCTCGGAAAAATCGCGGCGCTGGAAAAATCACTCGAAATGAGTGAGGAGTATCGGGGTGACGTACATATCGAACCCAACCACGGCACCAACATTGTCGGTATTCTTTCGCTTGCCGAGACAGCAAAACTTCTGAACCCGGAACTGTCGGAGTTTGTTCTGCAACAGCGGTAAAATCCGGTCACACCGGGGGGGGGAAATCAATCCTCCCGGATCTCCTCCTCTGCGTCCGCACACTCTAAATAGGGCCATTTACCCTGATGAGAGAGAATCATCTCGACAACCTCTCTCACACACCCATTCCCGCCTTCATAGCCTGCGATATAGCCCACGCGGTTCCGGAGATAATCGGCTCCGTCAATAGGAGTTACAGGCAAACCGGCTTTTTCGAGCACGGCAATGTCGCCGATATCGTCACCGATGTAGGCACACTCATCATCGCTCAGATCATGAAGCTGACGAAAAGCCTCATAGGCGTCGAGCAAATTGAGTGATCCGAGGTAAATATTCTGCACGCCAAGCTCTTCAAGCAAGGGACGATAACCTTCCGCACGCCTTGCCGACACAACGGCGATATGGAGTCCCTGTTTGATGGCCTCCCGAATGGCTACGGCATCCCTGACTGAAAGTGAACAGAGTTCTCCGCCACTGCTGTCAAAGGTAATCCTGCCGCCATTGAGCACACCGTCTACCGGAAATATAAGCGCCCGGACAACTTTCATTGCCTGTTCTATCCTCGATGTTGGATCGGCCTGTGAAGGCTGCATCCCGAAATATTGAAAACCAGCCAAGAGCGTATGATGTTTTAGAGTGAATGAAGAGAGTGCACACATCGGTAAAGATGGAGCAGTTGTTTGACAATTTTTTCAAAATCACCCAGCCGTACCTGTGTGGCCGCATCCGAGAGCGCTTTTGAGGGATCGGGATGAATCTCGAAAAAGAGACCGTCCACACCGGCAGCAACAGCGGCTCTTGCAAGAGGCATCACGAACTGGCGCTCTCCTCCGGAAACACCATGACCTGCCCCAGGAAGCTGGAGGCTGTGCGTTGCGTCGTAAAGAACCGGATATCCTGATTCAGCCATTTTGGCCAGGCTCCTGAAATCGACAACAAGATTGTGATAACCAAAACTTGTGCCCCTTTCAGTCAGCATGATCCGGTTGTTGCCCGTCCCGGCCACTTTGGCAGCAGCAAGCGCCATATCCTCCGGAGCCATAAACTGCCCTTTCTTGATGTTGACCGCCAGGCCACTCTCTCCGGCAGCAACCAGAAGCTCTGTCTGACGGCAAAGAAAAGCCGGTATCTGCAGCACATCAACATAAGGTGTGGCAAGAGTGACCTCCTTTGTTTCATGAACATCGGTAATCACGGCCATATTGTATGTCTGGCGGATTTCTGCAAGCACTTCGAGCGCTTCGATATCTCCGATTCCGGTAAAAGAGGAGGCGGAAGTGCGGTTGGCTTTGCGGTATGAGCCCTTGAAAATAAAACGAACACCCTCATTGCGGCTTATCCGCTGAAGCTCTTCAGCCGTTTCAATAGCCATGGCCCGGCTTTCAATGACACAGGGACCGGCAATAAAAAGCGGAGAGCTCTCATCAGGAAGCGATATTGAACCAATCGAGAACTTTTGCACCTTGTTATCCGTTACATTTTTATAGGTTAAACAGAGAAGCTGCGTTATGAGTCTCAATGTTTTAAGCTTTAAATTTACAACAATATTTACTATTCACACTCCGTAATCAAACGTGAAAAAAGTATGAGTACCGCTGACACAAAACAACGGTTGGAAGAGATAGAAAAACAGCTCGCAAACCTGGCGGAAGAGCAGACTCTCATAAAGGCGAAATGGGATGGTGAGAAAGAGCTGATCCAGTCGTCACGCAAGCTTAAATCGCAACTTGAGGATCTCCGGGTGCAGGCTGAAGAGTTTGAACGCCAGGGGGATTACGGCAAGGTTGCTGAGATACGGTATGGAAAAACCGTCCAGATAGAACGAGAGATAGAAGAAAACCGCCAGAAAATCGAAGCAAAAAAAGCTTCGGGCGACCTGATCATGAAAGAGGAGATCGATGCGGAGGATATCGCCGATATTGTCTCGAAATGGACTGGTATTCCCGTAAGCAAGATGTTACAGTCACAACGCCAGAAGCTCCTGCTGATCGAAGAGGAGTTACATAAACGGGTTATCGGGCAGGAAGAAGCGGTCAGCGCCGTCAGTGAAGCGGTCAAGCGCTCACGGGCAGGCATGGGCGACGAAAAAAAACCTATCGGTTCCTTTATTTTTCTTGGACCAACCGGTGTTGGCAAAACAGAACTGGCCCGTACACTTGCCGACTATCTTTTTGATGACGATGATGCCATGATTCGCATCGATATGAGTGAATACATGGAATCACACACCGTCAGCCGACTGGTCGGTGCACCTCCGGGCTATGTAGGCTATGAGGAAGGAGGACAACTCACTGAAGCTGTGCGACGCAAACCGTTTTCGGTTGTGTTGCTTGACGAAATAGAAAAAGCGCACCCGGATGTCTTCAATATCCTGCTGCAGATTCTTGATGACGGACGGCTCACCGACAGCAAGGGGCGGACGGTGAACTTCAAGAACACCATCATCATCATGACCAGCAACATCGGGGCCCAGCTTATCCAGTCAGAGATGGAAAAATTGGATGGAACAAGCCGGGATATGGTACTTTCCGGCCTGCAGGAGAAACTTTTCCAGTTACTGAAACAACAGGTACGTCCTGAGTTTCTCAACCGAATTGACGAGGTCATTCTCTTTACACCGCTCACACGCGAAGACCTCAAAAAAATTGTGCTGATACAGTTCGAGCGTATCAGGGAGATGGCTATGCGTCAGCGCATCAACCTCACGATTTCCGATGCTGGCATTGAGTGGCTCTCCAATGCAGGATTCGATCCCGCATTCGGTGCCCGGCCTCTCAAACGGGTGATGCAGCGCAAGATAACCAACAGGGTTTCAGCCCTCATCCTTTCTGGAGAGGTAGAGGAAGGTGACAATGTTTCTGTCGATATGGCAGGTGGCGAACTGACTGTATCAAAGAGTGCCGCATGAGCTCTCCTCTCTTAAGGTGCAGCCTCAGGCAGATAGTTAAACAATTGCTGAGTGCATCGCTCTTGATTTTTGTCTGTCTGTTTGCTTTGCCGGTTTACGCCGCCCGGCAAGCAGACAGCCTGAGGATTGAAATAGGCCAGATGCTCATGATTGGCTTCCGGGGGTTCAGTATTGCCGAAGCTCCGGAGATAGCCGCTGATATAACAGAACGGCAAATCGGCGGGGTGGTGCTCTTTGACTACGACGTTCCCTCCCGCTCTGCATCGAGAAACATCAGCAGCCCGGAACAGCTTTCCCGGCTGACGCTTGAGCTGCAGAAAATGTCACAAATTCCTCTCTTTATCGCCATTGACCAGGAAGGAGGAAAGGTAAGCCGTCTCAAACCATCCAGGGGATTCCCCTCAAGTGTTACGGCACAGCATCTTGGCAAAATTGACCATCCTGACACTACCAGAGCTGCTGCAACACAGACAGCACGAACACTGAAAGCAATGCATATCGGAATGAATCTTGCTCCGGTGGCCGATCTTGACACCAATCCTGACAATCCTGTGATTGGCAAGCATGGAAGAAGCTTTTCTTCCGACCCTGAGATTGTCACCCGCAATATTAAGCTGACCCTCAAAGCCTTTCATGAAGAGGGAATAATCTCCACGCTGAAACATTTCCCCGGACACGGGAGTTCGTCCACCGACACTCACCATGATTTTACCGACATAACGGAAAGCTGGTCGGAAAAAGAGCTGGAACCTTACCAAACCCTTGTTTCTTCAGGATACCGTGATGCCATAATGACCGCGCATGTGTTTAATGCCAAACTCGACCCTCTCCACCCTGCAACACTCTCAAAGGCAACCCTTGACGAGCTGCTTCGCAGAAAACTGGGCTTTCAGGGGGTAATCGTGAGCGACGACATGCAGATGAAGGCCATTACGGATCATTACGGTCTTGAAACCGCGATTCTCCTTGCCATTGAGGCTGGCGTCGATATACTTCTTTTTGGAAACAACACCTCTTACGACCCCGCCATTGCCTCAAAGGCAACGGAGATTATCCATTCTCTCGTGGAGAGAAAAATCATAACAGAGGAACGCATTGAGCGCTCCTATCGAAGAATCATGGAACTCAAGAGTCGTTACCTTCCGATACCCTGTGCTGAACCTCCTGCTCTGTCATTGAGAGGGCTGAAGCATCAGTGGTAATGGAATGGCGCTTTTTGAAAAGCAGATGATATTGCTTATATAGAGAAACAGATCCTTCTGCTCTGCATAAACTGAGGCCCTCCATAAGGGAATGGAAAACATCCCGAATTTATGTTGCCCACTTTTGAAGATTGTTTGGCAGACAATTCAATAGCCACTATGTTCTCTCACAAGGGAAACCTTTTCGATCACTCATGAAAACCATCTACATTGTCCGTCACGCCAAATCAGGCTGGGAAAACGCACAAACGGAAGATTTTGACCGGACACTGAATGAGAAGGGCATGAAAGCAGCTCCATTCATGGCAGCCTTGCTCAAGGAGAAAGATGTGCATCCTGATCTTGTTTTTTCGAGCCCCGCAAACAGGGCGATAACTACAGCAGAGCTGTTTTGTGACATCCTTGGATACCCGAAAGAGAAGATCCGCCAGCAGATCGAAATCTATGAGGGAATCAGCGGTCATCTGCTGAACATCGTCCAGCAGATCCCCGACAATTGCAAAACGGTGATGATCTTCGGCCACAACCCGACGCTGACTGATTTTTCAAACCAGCTTACAGGCGACCATTTCGACAATCTGGTGCCGGGCGGTGTGGTTCGTATCGATATGAATATTACATTCTGGAAAGATGCCGCCCCTGGAACGGGGAAAACAGTCTGGTACGAATTTCCCCAAAAAAACCAGTAAGCGGGCTTAATCCCGCTCCGGCTTCAGCTCCCGGGTCATAAGCTCCAATGTCGCCTGCTGGACAGCTTTTCCTTCGAAAAGCATCTTGTAGACCGCCTGCGTGATAGGCATCTCAACACCAAGAGAACGGCTGAGTTCATAAACTGCCCTGGAGGTCAGAACACCTTCGGCTATCATGTTCATCTCGCTGACAACATCATCGAGTGAACGCCCCTTTCCGATCTCTTCGCCAACATAACGGTTTCTGCTGTGACGACTCAAACAGGTAACGACAAGGTCACCAATCCCGGAAAGACCTGAAATAGTGACAGCATCACCGCCGAGTTTGGTGCAGAGGCGCGATATTTCAGCAAGGCCCCTGGTAATGATGGCCGCCTTCGCGTTATCTCCGAAACCGATACCATCAGAAATCCCTGCGGCAATAGCGATGATATTCTTGACAGAACCGGCGATTTCAACCCCGATGATATCGGTATTGACATAGACCCGGAACATATTGGTATGAAAAATCTCCTGGACTTTTTGAGCGGTAGCCAGCGAAGTGGAAGAGGCGACAACCGTGGTTGGCTGATCTCTGGAAACCTCTTCAGCATGGCTCGGACCATAAAGGGCTGCCACCTGAGAGGAGCGCAGGGAGGGCAGCACTTCGAGCAGCACTTCCGACATGCGCTTTCCTGTTCCAAGCTCTATCCCCTTTGCAACATTGACCAGAATTTTCCCTTCAAGCGCCATATCACCAAAACCGCTGACGGTCTCCCTCAATGCCTGGGAGGGCACGGCAGTGACAATCATCTCTGAGAGCGAGACAGTATCCTGCAGATTAGCGGAAACCTGAAGGGTTTCAGGAAACTGCACTCCCTTGAGATAGCGAGAGTTGTGGCGATCAGCCTGAAGCTGCTCAGCAAACTGCGGGCGATGAGCCCATAGTCGGACAGGATACCCTTTTTTGGCAAGAAGCACGGCAAGCGTGGTACCCCAGCTTCCGGCACCCAATACGGCAATATTCATCGGTTGGTCAGAATTGTTATGAATGCCGACCGAACGTCACACGATTTTCAGTACCGGAAAGAAGACGACGGATATTGGCCCGGTGAGTGTAAAGAATTGCAAGAGCAACAATAAGCCCGAAAATCATGAGGTGATAATCAAGGCTGTCATGAAAAGAAACGGGTGAACCGAAAAGCTTGATATAGTAGTCGAGACCACTGCCAAGCTCGAAAATGTACTTGCGGATGGCAATAATGAGAGGAAAAGCAATTGCCGCAAGCATGGAAGCTACAGAGACATGACGGGAAAGATAGACCGTAAGAAGAAAAATTCCTACAACCATCAGCATGCTTACCGGGGCAATCCCGATCAGCATTCCAGCGGCAGTACTGACTCCCTTGCCTCCCTTGAAGCCGGCAAAAAGGGTAAACACATGACCGATAACCGCGCTCATGCCCGCAAGAAGCCGCAAGGCAACCTCATTAATGTCAGGAAAGGTTCCGACAGGATGATCTTTAAAAAAGGCGACAACAAGAACGGCGGCAACAACCCCCTTGAAAATATCAAAAAGTGTTACAGCAAGGCCCGCTTTCCAGCCAAGTACCCTGAACGCGTTGGTACCTCCGGCATTGCCACTGCCAAATTTCCGGATATCAATCCCTTTGAGCATCTTTCCCGCCATAAGGCTGGTAGGAATGGAGCCGATGATGTAACTCACCACCAAAATGACCAGTAAAGTCAGCATAAACCTTTCTGATTATTGCTTTATTTCACAATTGAAAACCAGGGAATATCAAAGTTTGGATACCTGCCCAATAATGTACGCATTTTCCTGTTGAGATTTCAAGAGAGACATTACTCTCTCCACCGCATTTTTTGCAACAATCATCACAAGTCCCACGCCGAGGTTGAAAGTTCTCTGCATATCCTCTTCGGGTACATGGCCTTCCCTGCGTATGATATCGAAAATCACCGGTTCCGGCCATGAACTCCATTCAACATCGAGTTTCAGGCCATCAGGTACAATGCGCATGGTATTCCCCATCAGACCACCACCGGTAATGTGCGACAGACCCGTGATATCGGGTGAACCAAAAAATGGCTCTATAACAGAAAGATATGAACGATGAACTTTCAGCAGTGCCTCTCCAGCCGTTCCCTCAAGCCCCTCAAAAGTCTGGTGCATCCTGCCATCGAGCACTTTCCTTGCAAGTGAATATCCATTGGTGTGTAGACCGGTCGATGGAAGTCCTATCAGCACATCGCCCGCTTTGATGGCAGAACCATTGATGATTTTTTCATGATCGACCACCCCGACAATAGAACCCGCCAGGTCAAAATCAGCTTCCTGATAAAGTCCCGGCATCTCCGCCGTTTCACCACCTATGAGGGCACAGCCATTTTCCCGGCAGGCAGCAACCATGCCGGTAACAACCGATGCTGCAATCTCCGGCGTCAGCTTGCCGCAGGCATAGTAGTCCAGAAAGAAAAGCGGTTTGGCGCCACAGACCAGAATATCGTTGACACAATGATTGACAAGGCATGAGCCGACCGTGTCATAGATTCCAAGCTCAATGGCAATCTTGAGTTTCGTGCCGACACCGTCAATACTGCTTACCAGAACCGGCTTTTTATAAAGGGAGAAATCCGGCTGAAAAAAACCCCCGAACGCACCGATATCAGTGATAACCCCTGAGGTAAAAGTCTTGCGAACCTGGGGTTTGATCATACGGACAAATTCTTCGCCCGCTCCGATATCAACTCCGGCTTTTTTATAATCCATCTCGGTTCCCTCTTCTGTTTATACGTTTAACACCGTTATGACAACTACCTGCTTCCGGCAGGTATCTCAAAAATACCTTCACCTTCCGGATTTGAAAAAAACTCCCTGTGAAGGTTATTAACGGCCGTGACAACGTCAGACTCCTCGACTACAAAACCAACGTTTATCTCCGATGCACCCTGGGAGATCATCCGGAGATTGACATCTTTCAAAGAGCTGAAAATCCTGCCGGCAACTCCACGCGCCATGCGAAGATTATCGCCAACAACGCTCACGGTTGCAACATTATGCTCTATATCAACCTCGCCGAAACTTTTCAGGTCTCGAATCAGCTCCTCACTGAAACTTTTTTCGTCCACGGTGAGAGAGACCGAAACTTCACTGGTAGAGATCATTTCCACCGAAATTGAGTAACGGGCAAATACTCCGAAAAGTTCGTTCATGAAGCCGTGGCGGCCAAACATGCGGTTAGAATGCACGTTGATGATGCACTGACCCTTTTTGACGGCAATGGATTTGACAAGACCGCCATAACTCATGCCTGAAAGTCGCTCCGGATCATTGGTGATGATGGTGCCTTTTGCATCAGGGTGCCAGGAATTGAGCACATAAACCGGAATATTTTTCTGCACTGCCGGAGCGATGGTGTCGGGATGGAGCACCTTTGCACCGAGATAGGCAAGTTCGGCAGCCTCGGAAAAGGTCATCACCCTTATACTTCTTGCTTCGGGCACAAGCCGGGGATCGCAGGTCATGACGCCATCGACATCGGTCCATATCTGGATAGAGGTGTCGTTGAGCCAAGCACCAAGCAGGGCCGCTGAAAAGTCAGAGCCGCCTCTGCCCAGCGTCGTTGTCCGGCCATCTTTTGTCGCACCAATGTAGCCCTGGGTAACGACAGTGGTTCCTGCATCAAGCAACGGCTTGATAATCTGACTGACCCTCTCTTCGCACACTTCGTTGAGCGGACGGGCAAACCCGAAATTGTCGTCGGTAATCATTACCGTACGAATATCAACCCAACGGGTGTCATGTCCCTGCTCCTGCATTGCTGCAGCAAAAACTGTGGTTGAAAAAAGTTCACCAAAAGAGCAGAACATATCCCTTGAGCGTTCAGTCAGCTCACCCACAATCTCAACTCCCTTTATCAGCAGTTCAAGACGAGTGGCAAGCTCCTCAATCCTGACCATAATCTCCTTTTTCAGCAACTCTCCCTTTATCAGCTCTTCAACCAGCAATGCATGATGCTGGCGAACATCTCCGGCAAGGGCCATTGCCCCGTCGAGATCGCTGCGACCTGCTGCATCGGCAATATGCACCAGTTTATTGGTGATACCGCTGCATGCGCTGAGCACTACCAGCGGTGCCGATTTCTGCTGTTCCCTTGCAACAAGAAAAATGGCCTGCTGCATGGCCCGGGCCGTCCCTACGGAGGTCCCGCCGAATTTCATCACCGCCATATCGTCAACCCAATGAGTTTACTTATTGTCTTTATGTATTTAAGCTATTATGTTCCTGTTACAGCAACACATTGTCCCTGCAGTTCCGACAAATTGAATGACGACCCTGATGAGACAAAACGACCGTTTCAGAGAATCAATGCCAGCATGGATCACACCATACCGAAACATTTTGCTTCTCTGCACCATAGCCGCAATACTCTTCAGTATAACCGGCTGCCAGAGCACCCTGACAAGTTCAGGATACAAACAGGATTGCAAATATAGTTTAAAAAAGAGAAAATCGTATATCTCCTGTTCACAGGAAGGAAGCTGGGCCACTGTAACCTGCCCTCTTCCGCTGAAGGTACCGCAGAGATCGCTTGACCGCCTGTTTTCATCCATTGACGACTACCTCGGCACCGCTTACCGAGCTGGAGGAGCAACGCCTGAAGGCTTCGACTGTTCCGGATTTGTATACTACCTGTACAGAAAAAATTTCAGGATGCTTCTGCCGCATACAACAGAAGAACTTGCCACGCTCGGCACAGTAGTTCCGAGAAAACAACTGCAGAGAGGTGACCTTGTTTTTTTCAGTATTGGAGGAAGCCGGATAGACCATGTCGGAATATTTATCGGCAACAACAGCTTTGCCCATGCTGCAAACAGCGGCGTCGTTGTCAACCGCCTCTACGAACGCTACTACGACACACGCTATGCCTGTGCGGCCCGTTTGGTGACACCTGACTGAGCCGACTTTTGCGTCGGGAAATCTGTATATTGCACCAATTCAAACACTCAATCATCAATCTCCCGATCCGTTTTTATGCCTCAAACAGGAAAATCCGATTATATCGAACTGGCCTTTACACTAAGTCCTGCGCTTCATGAACTCTATATTGCTCTGCTGGCAGGAGAGGGGATAGAATATTTTCAGGAAGAGGACAAAAGGCTTCTTGCCTATCTGCCCGAGAAAGAGTGGACAGAAGAGAAAGATCAGGCCATACGCTCACTCCTCTGCGAACGATTTGGAAGCACTCCACCCTTCGAGACAAACCTCATTGCCGACAGAAACTGGAATGCAGAATGGGAAGCCAACCTGCAACCTATCGAAATATCCGACCGACTGCTTATTGTCCAGAAAAACAGTAATATCACACCAAAACCTGGCCAGATCGTCATCGAAATCAACCCGAAAATGTCGTTCGGTACCGGCTATCATGCCACGACACGCCTGATGCTGCGCCAGATGGAACAACTTGACCTTAAAGAGAAAAAAATCATGGATATCGGCACCGGCACAGCCCTCCTTGCCATTGCCGCCCGCAAACTCGGCAATACCAAGCCGATCCTTGCATTTGACAACAACTCCTGGGCTGTGGAAAATGCCCTGGAAAACGTCCTGGAAAACAGTGCCGAAGAGATCACCATCGAACTCCTCGATGCCGAAGAAGATCTTGTCATAAACCTCCGAAAGGGATACGAGCTGATCCTTGCCAACATCAACAAAAACGTCCTTGACCGTATCCTGCCTGTCATCAGGAAATATGCCCCGGAAGCGACAGTATTACTTTCCGGCATCCTTGTCTATGACGAACCCTGGCTGAAAAAGCTGCTGAAAAAGCTCGGCTACGAAATCGCGCAAACCATCTATGAAGATGAATGGCTTTCAAGCCTTGTTCGCCCGCTTGCTCATTAACCGCACAAACAAGAGAAAAAAATATGGAACGGGTTTCATGCATCGACATCGGCACCAATACCGCCCTTCTTCTGATTGCCGACCTTGAGCCTTTCAGCGGCGCCATCCTCCCGCTCTTTCACAAGCAGACCATTGTACGACTTGGAAAAAATGTGGATGCCGCCAAAATCATAGATCTGGCAGCCCGAGAGCGACTCATCGGCTGTATGCGCGATTACCGACAGCTCTGCAGTGAGTATGGTTCCGAAACCATTATAGCCGCAGGAACAAGCGCCCTGAGAGATGCTGAAAACCGCATGGAAGTCATAGGACAAGTCACCAGAGAAACAGGAATTACCATAAGCTGCATTTCAGGGCAGGAAGAGGCTGAACTCACCTTTTTTGGCGCAGTTGCCGGAATGGGCGACATTGCACAACCTTTCACGGTACTCGATATCGGAGGCGGCAGCACAGAAATCTCGATGGGCTCGCTCTGTGAGGTCTCAGAAAGCGTCAGCCTCGATATAGGATCGGTAAGGCTTACCGAACGTTTTTTCACGACACTCCCACCATCTCCAAGCGAACTTGACGCGGCCAAACAATGGATCGACAAGCTCCTCACCTCCAATATTCTGCCTTTTTTTGCCGCAAGAGAGCATGTTTACGGCGTTGCCGGAACCCTAACCAGTATATCGCAGGTCAGCCAGGGGCTTAAACACTTCGATGCCTCGAAAGTGCATAACCATGCCCTCAAATACGAGGAGGTAGAGGCATTCCTCGAAAAGCTCAAAAAAAGTAACCTGGAAGAGATCATCGAACTCGGAATCCCCGATGGAAGAGCTGATGTCATCACCATGGGCACCCTGATTCTGCACCAGTTCATGCGGTTGCTTGGGATAGCGGAAATCCGTGTCAGCGTTCAGGGATTACGTTTCGGGATTGCACAAAAGGAGCTGCTTCGTCTCCAGGAAACAATCTTGTAGCGAAAATAGAGACGGGACGACCAGCCGCATCCCTGGTAAAAAAGAGAAACTTTCGCTCACTCTCAACCAGCCGGTACTTTTTTCTCAGCTCCTCAGTTGAAAGAGGAAAGTCGCGACGCTGAATACTTGCCCCGACAAGTTCATGGCGCTCAAGAAAGGCCCTGAAACTTTTCGGCTTCCAGGCCACACACTCCACCACACGAAACGTTCTGCCCGCAAAATGCTCGACCTTCCTCTCGGCAGTCAGATAATCAACGCTCTGGTTCACAAACTCAAGGCCAGAATCTGCCGCAAGCCGCGAAGAAAGTTTCGCCTTGATGATGGCCGGATCGGGCTCATAGAGATACTCTTTTACCGCAGGTGCAACAACTCTCTCCACCTCGCCATCCCCGATCACTTCGCTTATTTCCCTCGAACCGGAGCTAAGGCAAACCGCCCTGATAGTCGCAGGTTTGTCGGCAGGACAGCCGCGCTCAAGCAGCAGCAGAATTTCCTTGCACTCACGGTCAACCGACACCACGACAATCTCCTGCAATGAGGCCAAAAGCTTTTTCAAACCGCTGATTTCAAGTGCAGGAGAAGCCTTGATGCAGACCCTCAGGGCTTTCCGAAGAAACAAGTCATGAGAGGCCACAACATCGGGGCTCGCTGCCTCAAGGCCGATGGAACGCCAGCCCTCCTCCCGGCGTGCAGGATCAACATAAATCCAGTCAAAAAAGTCATCCGGCAACGAATCAAGCAATGCAATACTTTCAGCGTTCTCTATCCGGACATTCTCAATCCCGCACCTCTGCAGATTATGCGCCACAACAGCACAGAGCAGCGGATCGCGCTCCGAGTAAACCACCTCCTGAAAAACGCGGGCAAAAAACATCGTATCGATTCCAAGTCCACCACTCAGGTCGATCATCCGCTTGCCACTCATCAAGGTTGCCTTGTAAGCCGCCGTGCGCTCTCCGGAAGCCTGTTCGAGCGCCAGGGGAGTATAGATCAGGTTGTGCTTTGAGAGTTTTGGCAACTTTTTTACCGCCTTCTGACGGCAGGCAAGCTGTTCAGCCATCGCACGGACAGGAAGATCTTTACGACCATGAAACTGCATGGCAAACACCGCCGGGTCATCGGAGTGGTGCTGCGCCAGCAGGGACTGGATATCGGGTTTCTGGAGGGTTTGGAGTTCTTCGATGGTCATGGTTTTTTTGAGAAAGGAACAGAAAGGACAACAGTGACTTCAGGGAAGAATACCTTATTTGCGGTTTTCCTTGTCCCGAGACTGCAAACGGGCTTTTGTCATTCGCTCTCGCAGGCCGCCCTCTTCGAGGAACTTTTGTTCGAGGTGGTGAAGCTGGCGCTGAAGGAGATAGCTGCACACCCTGATAAGACCGACAATGACATTGGCACATATTTCAGGATTTCGTGTTCAATGCCTTTTCGAAAAACTTCGTAATCAGCGCCCGGAGTGCGGTTGATCTGGCGAAGACGCTGTGCGTAAGGGTGCTCTTTTGGCCATTCGCTGTAGCCGTTTATTCTCAGAAAGTCCCGATAATCTTCCAATAGCTCTTCAAGGCTGGCTCTTGCCACGTTGGTGAGCTTGACCTCCATCTCTTTTGATGTGCCCGATGCCATGCTGCCCTCAATGATGTTCTGCTTTCCGGAACGGGCTGCCTGTACCATCTGGTCAACTGTACGGTCACTTTTGCTGAAAAAACGCCTGGTGAAATAAACCGTGGCATCATAGATAATCTCGGCTTTCTGGTAAGTGAGCAGGTTTTTGTAACCGCCGTGGAGAGGTATAAAGCCGGTTGCCATAATTTTTTGAAGAAAGTGACTTTTCAAGAAAAGGACAACAGTGACTTCAGGGACAACAGGGACGAAGAAAAAGGTACTAAAAAATCGACAAAAGTCCACTTCCTGCTGTCCCTGTTATCCCTAATGTCCCTGCTCATTATGTGCGTCCACGAGCTTTCTTCGCAGCACCTTGCCAACTGTTGATTTGGGAAGGACGGCGGTGAATTCGACATGTTTTGGAACTTTGTAGGCGGCCAGATCTTTGCGGCAGTGGTCGCGGAGTTGGTCTACGGTGAGGATGTGGCCTGGTCGCAGTACAACCCATGCCTTGACGGCTTCGCCCTGGTAGGGATCGGGGACTCCGGCTACGCCGACTTCGAGTACTGCCGGGTGGGCGGCTACAACCTCTTCGACATCGCGGGGCCAGACCTGAAAGCCGCCGGGTTTTATGACATCTTTTTTGCGGTCAACAATGAAAAGGTAGCCATCTTCATCGAGGTAGCCGAGGTCGCCGGTGTAGAGCCAGCCTTCACGGAGAACAAGGGCCGTTTCCATCGGGTTCTGCCAGTACTCTTTCATGATCTGGGGGGCCCGCATGATGATCTCGCCTACTTCAAGAGCGGCAAGTGTCTCAAAACCGTTTTCCGACTCCACAATCCGAACTTCTACATCCGGCACGGGAATGCCTACCGATCCGTATTTGTAGGTACCAAGTATCGGGGTAAAGACGGAGGCAAGCGCTGATTCGGTAAGACTGTAGGCGTCAATGATGCGCCCTCCGGTCAGCTCTTCAAAACGTCGTTTGGTTTCAAGCATGAGTGGTGCCGCACCGGAAACACTGAGTTTTACCGATTTGAGAATAGAGTGGTCACGCTTGACTTTTGGATGAGCGATCAGTGCTGTGAAAAGAGTCGGAACTCCGGGCAGTACCGCTGGCTTGAGCTTTTTAATGGTATGAAGCAGATCGTCAAGATCACGGGGGTTGGGCACAAGCGCAAGGGGGTAACGCTCAATCAGGGCTGCCGTCATGATGCCAACCTGTGCATAGACATGAAAGAGGGGCATATTGAGCAGAATGACATCCTTGCCTTTTTCAAGTATGACACTGAACCAGCTCGCGATCTGCATTCCTGTAATGACAAGGCCGTGATGGGTAATGACAACGCATTTCGGGTTGCCGGTGGTGCCTCCTGAAAAGAGAAAGATCGCAGGATCATCATGCAGCACCTTTACAGGCTCTGGGGGTGCCGCTGCATTTGCTGCAAGCAGCTCGCTCATCCAGTGGTCTTCAGGGTGCAACTTTATACGATGACCATCTTTTTTTTCTTTCAGAAGTGTAAACAAGAGCTTTTTGAGCGGCGAGAGGTACTCCTTGATTGAGGTCGCAATCACCCTTTTCAGGCGCGACACGGTCTGAACTGCCTTTATTTTTTCATAGAAGGGGGTCAGCACAATGGCCGTCTCTGCTCCGCATTCATTAAGGGCGTGCTCAAGTTCATTGATGGTGTAGAGAGGGTTCATGGGTACCGCAATTGCTCCGGCTTTCCATATCCCGAACTCGCTGATGATCATCTGGGGGGAATTGGGCATGACCAGGGCTACCCTGTCGCCTTTGCCGATTCCAAGAGAGAGAAGCGCAGCAGCAAGCGCATCGCTTTGTCGATCAAGCTCACCGCAGGAGATTGTGCTGCCCTTGAAGTGCATGGCGGCGTGTTCAGGACGTTCCTTTGCACTCCTGCGCACAACATCGACCAGGGTATGCTCTGGATAGGGATGCAGGGAATGGGGAACCCCCTTGTCGTAATGGCTGATCCAGGGTTTGGCTCTCATGGCGGTTTTAATATTTTGAGCTTGAATTTTATCGGGTAAGGGATAATAGTACATCAAGGAATAGTGCAAACCAAAAATTTACCCGATTGTGTCAACAACTTCACAGACAGCGGCTGTCAATATCCTCAGCTCTTCATCGCGCATTATAAAGGGTGGCATAAGGTAAACCAGCCTGCCAAAAGGACGTACCCAAACTCCCTTGTCAACAAACTGTTTCTGGATCGAAGCCATATCGACCGGACGATGAAGCTCGACAACACCTATTGCGCCCAGCACACGTACATCAGCCACATTGCCTGATGGCGTGCAGGGTTCCAGCCCTTTTCGAAGCCCGGCCTCAAGACGCAGTACCGATGCCTGCCAGTCATAACTTTCGAGCAGTCGAATACTGGCGGATGCCACCGCACAGGCAAGAGGATTGGCCATAAAGGTCGGCCCGTGCATGAAAAGCCCCGGAGTGCCTGAAGATATGGTTTCAGCAACCCTCTCCGTTGTCAGGGTTGCTGCAAGGGTCATGTAACCGCCGGTCAGCGCTTTGCCTACACACATAATATCAGGCACAACACCGGCATGCTCCAGCGCAAACATTTTTCCCGTACGCCCGAAACCGGTCGCTATCTCGTCGAAAATCAGAAGCACATGATGTCGGTCACAAAGCTCCCTGAGTCGGCGGAGGTAGTGAGGAGAGTAAAAGCGCATTCCCCCGGCACCCTGAACAACAGGTTCAATAATCACCGCAGCAATCTCGCTATGGTGGCGTTCAAGCTTGAGCGAAAGATCGGCAAGATGCTCTTCGGTGCATGGTTCAGAAAAGCGGCAGGCAGGTGCTTCTGCAAAAAAGTGTTCGGGCATGGTTCCTTTGAAGAGAGAGTGCATCCCTGTTTCCGGATCGCAGACCGACATGGCGGCAAAGGTATCACCATGATAGCCTGAACGAACCGTCAGCATCCTGATTTTTCTCTTTTCTCCCAGTGCTGACCAGTACTGAAAGGCCATCTTGATGGCTACTTCAACGGAAACCGAACCCGAGTCGCTGAAAAAAACCTTTTGCAGAGGCTCAGGCGTCAAGGCAATCAACTGTTTGGCAAGTGTTACGGCTGGCTCATGGGTAAGACCTCCAAACATGACATGGCTCATCCGTTGCAGTTGGGTGACAACCGCTTCGTTGAGCAGAGGGTGGTTGTAGCCGTGAATGGCCGCCCACCAGGAGGACATGCCGTCAATGAGCCTGCGTCCGTCTTCCAGCTCCAGAAAAACATCGTAAGCACAACTCACGGGATAAACCGGAAGGGGATTTGTTACCGAAGTATAGGGATGCCAGAGATGGGTACGGTCAAAATCGAGATCGATGGTAGTGAATGGAATGGACATACCTGCAGAAATTATCGCTGTGCGCTTTGAAAAGAAAGATTGTTATAACGAGAGACGAGCAAGAGCATCTGGATCAAGTACTCCCTCCCTCAGCTCTACCAGCGGTGCAGAACATCCCGCCTTGAGAAGGTAATGGCGGATAAACTCACGAGTATCGTCGGTGATGGGTTTGTCGCTCTTCTGAAAACAGTTATAGATAAGGCCCCGCAGAGGAATTCCCCTTTTCAGGCAGGCCTCTATCGAGAGCAGGGTATGGTTGATGCTTCCAAGCCGGGGAGCTGTCACCAGCAGAAGGGGGTATCCTGCATCCCGGACATAGTCGGCAAAAAGCAGATCGGCGGAAAGAGGAACCAGAAGACCGCCAACACCTTCGAGAAGCACCAGGTCGTACCGCTTCTGCAAGGCGAAAGTCGCACGGCGAATATTGAGCATATCAACTGCTGCGCCTTCCATTCGGGCTGCAAGATGAGGTGAGGCAGGATAGCGAAAAACATAAGGGCAGGTGAAGCCTTCACGGTCAACATCCTGAAGCTCAATACCCATAAGACGACGATGTTCGAGAATATCTTCCGCCACACCTTCACAACCAGTCTGGACTATTTTCTGGGTAATAACCTTCTTTCCCTGCAAAATCAGAGCTTTGGCAAGCAGACCGGTCACGAATGTCTTTCCGATACCGGTATCGATACCGGAAATGGCAACAACGGTTCCTTTCATGAGAGTTTCTTTTTCAGACAGCAGTAAACCGGATGATAGGTAAGGTAAACACCTTTTTCAGAGGGAAACAAGCGCCAGTAGGTGTTGACAAAATGCTGGTAGTGGCTTTTGGTCCAAACACTGCGCAACACTCCGTTGACCCCGGTCTCACGGATATGATGGAGCACCGCTTCAGGCGAGGGAAACTCAAGTCGTTTCACCTCTTCATGACTTTCTGTAATATCAAAATATTTTCCGGCAAGAGCTTCAAGCTCTGCGAGGGTATGATAGCGGAGCCCAACCCCTTCGATACTTGATATTTCCTGCATGTTTGAGCTGCTGAAGGTGCTGAAGGCCAACATACCGCCGGGCACAAGATGAGTGGACATCGTTCTGAAAAAACCATCAAGGTCTTCGAGCCACTGCAAGGTGGCATTTGAGAGCACAAGATCCAGTTCCGCCGGCAAAAAATTCCAATTCTCGATATCACCTGCAAAAAAACGAAACTCATCGACCGTAAAACGCTCAAGAAGCTCGTGAAGAAAGGGAAGACTCTCTTCGACAAGATCATTGGCATAATAGGTCTTCACGGAACATCGACCGAGCAGCTCTTTCATGAGCGCGCCTGAACCTGAGCCAACCTCAAGAACCCGATTGAAAGAACGAGTCGGTTCCGCCCTGCAGATCATCTCAGCTAGTTCTCCAGCCATGACGTTCTGCACAACAGCCTTGCTGGAGTAGCTCCCAAGCGTTCTGCCAAACCGTTCACGCACAAGCTTTTTATCTATACCCTGATACATGCAAGCAGCTCCTGAAAAGTTCTGAAATGAAAAAACGGAAAATGCGCCATTTCGGCAATAATGGTTTGAGGAACTCCATGCCAGGCATTGTACTGCTGTTGCGATGGAAAAACAAGATCCCTGCCTCCAATGAGAGCATGAGTGAAGTGCCATGAAACGCTGGTCGTTTCACTCCCGCTCTGCAAAATCTCCTGCAGCCGCGCCAGCTCTTCCTGCTGATCCAGAGCTGTACGGTCGGGCGCCATGCTTTCAAAAAGAGCGAGCGCCTGGCGACTGCCGCACATCCGGCGGTTGAAACGATGGCGATTCTCTTCAGAGTAGCTTGAAAGTGTTGCCTGAAAAACCTCAGGCCTTATCCCCTTATCATCGTTGACAGGTTGAAGGGTACCGTTGATGGCAATGGCTCCCTCAAGCGGAGGGAGTTCGATCTGGCTTGCTGCCCACACCCCGAATGACCAGGCTATAAGCGTTACCTTGCCATAACGGCTTATCGAGTCAATAAATCCCTCTTCAGGTTCCAGCAAACGGTAATCGTAGCAGACAAGAAGATCATGACTAAACCCGGCAGAAAGAGAGTCCGCAAGCAGGTGTGAGGCAATATGATGGTCCATACCCCAGCCGTTGAAGAAGAGAATGAGCTCTCCGGAACCCTCTTTTCTGAGCCACACGCTTTTCATGACCCCAGACTCCTTCGGGCAAGTTCCGGCAGAGAGGCTATATCGTCCCACTGCAGGGTTGAGCGCAGCGAGATGCGGATGCGGGCACTCTTTTCAGGAACTGTAGGCGGTCGAACCGGCAGACAAAGAAACCCTGCCTCCCTGAGCCGTGCAGCCAGAGAGACGGCGAGAGCGTTGCTGCCAGTGATGACCGGTACAATATGGCTTGCACCTGGAACATCAAGACCCAACCCCTGCAGTTCTGAACGAAGCCTGGAGGAAAGCTGCAAGAGCGCCTGACGCTCGAGAGTCATGGAAAACTGCCGATCGAGGGTTAACAGGCTCCAGCCAAGAACAACCGGTGGCAGGGCTGTGGTAAAAATAAATGACCGCATGGTATTGACAAGGTACTCCCTGAAGAGAGTATTCATCACGGCATAAGCCCCTGTCGAGGCAAGCGCCTTGCCGAACGTGCCTGTTATGATATCGATATCCTGAACGACCCCTGCCACTTCGCACAAGCCGAGACCACGCTCTCCAAAAACCCCGACACCATGCGCTTCATCGACAACAAGAAAAGCTCCATACTTTTTTTTCAGCTCAACCAGCCGGCGAAGATCGGCCAGATCACCATCCATGCTGAATACCGATTCTGTCACGATAAATATCTGGCGGTAACGCTCACTGGCTGCGGCAAGCAGCTCTTCAAGATGATCGTAGTCGGCATGACGGAAGCGCTGATAAGGAGCTGCGGCAATCTTCATGCCGTCAATAATACTTGCATGGTTGAGCCGGTCACTGAGCACAAGATCATGACGCGTGCAAAGTGCCGGAAGGATGCCGATGTTGGCATGGTAACCGCTGTTGAACACAAGCGCAGCTTCACGTCCGTAAAGTTTTGCAAGAGCCTCTTCCAACTGCTCGTAAAGCGGGGTATTACCGGTCAGAAGACGGGATGAAGAGCTGGTCATGGCATAAGCACTATGCCGTAATTGTTCATAGTAGCCGGCAAGCATCTCTCTGTGGTCGCCAAGGCCGAGATAATCATTTGAAGAGAGGTTCAGAAGAGGCTGGCCGCTGACCGTAATATTTTTTCCATTGCGGGCAGTGATATCCGGCACTACCCTGTAGAGATCACGGCGTGCAAGATCATCGAGCTCACTCTGAATCCTGTCATGAAACTGCATTACACCTGCTCCCTCAGTTAAAACTTGCAATCTGGCTTGCAAACCTGCGGTCATCGGCAATATCCCTTCCCCGTGTTGTCAAATAACCACCGGTCAGATAACCGTTTGCACCCGAAAGCATCAAAAGTCCCTGAAAATCTTTCATGATCGTCTCCCTGCCGGCAGCAAACTTGATGATTTTGGTGGGATGCACCAGACGGCAGATGGCGAAGGTTTTGACAATATCGGCAACAGAAACAGGTTCTTTTCCCGCAAGCGGTGTTCCGTCGATCGGCACCAGTACATTGAGTGGAATTACCGAAACATCGAGTTCCTGAAGCGCAAAAATCATGGCAATGCGCTCCTGCATGCTCTCACCCACGCCCATAATGCCTCCGCAGCAGACTGATATGTTGTTCTTTCTCAACAGCCTGATCGTTTCGATCCGTTCTTCGACACCGTGGGTATCGGCAATGAGTTCATGGTATCGAGCTGGATCAACCTGGATGTTGATATTGTAATGGGCGATGCCATGCGCCGCGAGAGCTGCTGCAGGCTCCTGGCCGAGAATACCCAGCGATGCACAGATGTGCAGGTCAGGCAACTCCTTATGCAGACGGTCGATCATATCGAGTATCCGCTGAAACTCCCCATTTATCTTTTTATAGCCATATCCGCTGGTCACGATGCCGAAATGTGAAACCCCTTCGGCAAAGCAGTTGCGCGCCTCAATAAGCGCTGACTCTTCATCGACAAGATCATAAACCTCGATATCGGCATGATTATGGCGGGACTGGGCGCAAAAACGGCAGTTTTCTCCACAGACACCCGATTTGGCATTCATGATTGAGCAGGCATGGAGCGACTCCGCGTCACTTCCGTAACGGTTTTTCACCTTGTTGGCCAGTGCGGCAAGATCAAGGGCAAGCTCACCCGGAAGGTCGGCAAGCAGAAGAGCTTCGCTGCGACTTATCGGTTCACCGGTTTCAAGGACACGGTATGCATCAGCAATATAAGGATGTAGCGTATTTGGTGCCATAAAAAATAAAGGGTTACGTTATGATATTTCTTTTCTCAAATGAGCCTCTCCCGACGATAAAAGAAGGGTTTGACCATCCTCACCCTCAAGCATCAGCTCCCCACACCGGGATATGCCTGAAACCCTTCCAGAGAGAGTTCGGTTAAGCTGATCGACAGTAACCTGCCGGGAGTGAAGAAGAGAGTGCTTTTCAAGGTAGGGCAGCACAAAACCGAGATCCTCCTCCAACAGCCAGGCATCGTAGAGTGGTTCGAACTGGTTGAGAACAAAGGCAAGAAGTGCTGGTCTTGAAATCAGTTGCCCGGTCTCAAGAAAAAGCGAGGTTGCAATATCCTGCAACTCGCAGGAGAGTTCAGGCTGGTTGACATTGATACCAATGCCGATCACGACGAAATGAGTAACATCAGGTTCAGAGAACATTTCACACAGAACTCCGCACAATTTTTTCCCATTTGAAAGAATGTCGTTCGGCCACTTGATCTTCGCCACAAGCTCGGGAGCCAAACGGCTCAATGCCTGGTGAATAGCTACAGCCACAAGCAGCGCAAGCTGGGGGACACGAATCGAAGGCACACCCGGACGAAGAATCAGTGAAAAATAAAGATTCATTCCTGGAGGGGAGATCCAGTGCCGCCCCCTTGTACCTCGTCCACCTGTCTGGGAATCAGCAACGACCACGCTCCCTTCCGGGGCACCATTGCTGGCAAGGGCTTTGGCCAGAAGATTGGTCGACTCGGTAACCGGATGATAGAAAAAGCGTCTTCCGAAGCGCTGTGCGGTCAGAAACGGTATGACCTCAGCCTCTACAGCTCTTCCGGTCAGACCCGACAAGTGGTAGCCCCTTCCTGTTATGGCATCAACATGATAACCCTCGCTGCGCAACCGACGAATGTGTTTCCATACGGCACTTCTGGTAATACCAAATTCACGGCAAAGCTCTTCGCCCGACAAAAAATCACCGGCTTGCCTCAGGCGGTTGAGAATCAGTGAGGTTACATCATTCATTGCACAGGAAAGCGGGTAATCTGAAAAAAAGTCGTTATCTGCTCTTAAAGTTGTCAACCTGAATGTAATTCACGGTTGACAACTTTGCAAGAGAAGAAAGCAGGCTCACAACCCGAATCGTGAACAGCTCTACTCATGAGGTTTCAAGAACCTTACTGTCCCATTGCAGACATACTTGAGGTTTCGTAATTCTTGCGATAAACCTGCAAGCCCTGAAAAATACCCCATGCGATTTTGGTCTGAGCCTGCCGATCCCGCAGAATTTTCTCTTCCTCGGGATTGGAGAGATAACCCACTTCGACAAGAGCACTTGGCATGGATGGTGTCCATAAAACCATAAAGCCCGCCTGGCGAACGGTGCGGGAGTTGCTGCCCGGCTTGCGCTCAACTGGCCTCAGAATATCCTGGGCAAGAGTGGTGGATTGCTTGGCAAAAGCATTCTGGGCCATGGTGCTCATGATGAGATGTTCCTCAGAAAACCCCTTGTACTGCTGCTGATAGTCCTCTTCCTTGCGAATGACCGAATTTTCAAACATCGCGACATCAAGGGCTTGCCGGGTTTTATGTAACCCGAGAATATAAACTTCGGAACCATGAGCACTCTTGTTCGGACTTGCATTGCAATGCAGACTGACAAAAAGCTTTCCCCCATTGCGGTTCGCTATTTTACCGCGTTCATAAAGAGGAATGAAGCTGTCATCTTTTCTGGTATAAATCACATGCACATCCGGCCATCTCTGTTCAATAAAGGTTCCGAGATCATGCACAATGTTCAGAACAACATCTTTTTCATTGGTACCATTTCCGCCGATGGCTCCGGGATCCTTTCCGCCATGACCAGCATCAAGCACAATGGTATTTAGCTTCCACTTTTCAACATCCCGGCTGATAACCTGTGCGATCTTTTCCTCCTTTTCCTTTCTGCGAATCTCCTGCACATCGGCATTGCTGCGAACATAGAGCACATAACGGTTGTTTTTTGCGTCGCGCTGAAACTCTACTGAATTGATGACAAAGGCCCGATTATCAAGCGTTACAGTAAACTGCACTCCTCCTCCGGCAAATTGTCTGGGAGTAATTTCCCTGACAAGACCGTCACGATATATTCTGGATAATGCGTTGACATCACAGGATGCTTTTTCAAGTGAAAAATAGGCATTTCCTTCGGAATCTGGTTTGAGAAGTGCTGCTTCGGCAGGAACTCCTGAAGCCAAAAAGCTTATGATTGCTCCGTTGGCCCGATTTTCAACCTCGACACCGGTAATCACCGTTGCGGAAGCTTCAGCAGACTGGATGCCGGGTGCTGAAACACGATGCTCGTCGTTTCTGACAACTCCGATGGTCACGGCAGATGCTCCTGCAGGTTTTCCCCGGAGCCCGACGCTTATCCTGCCGGACGACGAGCTGTAAACGATATCCCGGTCAAGCCATACGGCATAAAGCCTGCAAGCCTGTGTAACCGGAAGATAAAGCCTTGATTGAATGAGAGATGGAGGCGATTGCAGTTGAATCACCCTTTTGGGAAGTTCAGTATCCCTTGAAACAATTCGCACAAAATTATTTCCGTTAATGAGCGTACAGAGAGAGCCGGGAATTCCCCTCGAATCTTCTAAAACAAGTACCCCCTGATCCTGGCGAAAGCTCAGACGCAAAGCTCTTGCCATGGATTCAAGATCAATCATGGTAGTATTACCAGCTCTCAGGGCAAGAACCTTTATGGTATAACCCTGGTCATTTCCCGTGGCAACAAAACACTGAACAGAACTCTTGCCTTGTTGCAGGGAAGTGGCTGCTGACAAAGTTGAAAAGGAAAGCATCGAGAGAATAATCAGCATCGGGCAAGCCAAACGAAAGCGGATGCGAAACAAAGTGTGGAGCATGATTGGCAAATACATTATGTTTCCCTGAAAAGGAAGGGCTGAGCAATAATAATAAATATATTTTCTCTTGCACTCCCTGCAATAGCGCTTTTTATAACAGGAAAGGAACCCTTTCTGCCCTTCCTGACAGAAATTGTATGGTACGAACAAATGGTAAAATTTGTTTTTTGCTCTTCAACACCTATCTTTTTCAAAATTTAATTGTAACGCTCTTACCACCGGGACTGATCCATGGCTTCAAAACCATCAACACCATCTGCCAGAAACAGGACCCTGATTGTAGTCGAATCCCCCTCCAAGGCAAAAACAATCAATAAATATCTCGGGGACAAGTATACTGTTTTCGCTTCGATAGGCCATATCAAGGATCTGCCGAAAAAAGAGATCGGCCTTGATTTCGATCATCATTACGAGCCCAGGTATGAAATCATTGCGGGGAAGGAAAAAGTTGTCAAGCAGTTAAAAAAACTGGCCGCAGAAGCAGACGAGATTCTCATTGCCACTGACCCTGACCGTGAAGGTGAGGCCATTGCATGGCATATCTCCAACGAAATCGGAGAAACAAAAAAACCGGTATTTCGGGTACTTTTCAATGAAATTACCAAAAATGCCATTCTTGCGGCCATACAGGAACCACGACAAATCGACTACCGCCTTGTCCGATCCCAGCAAACCCGTCAGGGACTTGACAAGATAGTCGGATACAAGATAAGCCCCTTTTTATGGAATGTGGTACTGCGCGGCCTCTCAGCCGGAAGGGTGCAGTCTGTCGCCCTGCGGTTGATCTGTGAACGTGAAGCAGAGATAAACCGTTTTCAAATCCAGGAATACTGGAGCATTGCTGCGGATTTTGTAACTCCCGGCAAAGAGTCGTTCAGGGCAAAACTTGTACGATTCGAAGGCGACAAGCCGGAAATATCCAACCAGGATCAAGCTGAAAGCGTTGCTGCTCTCGTCAAAAGCGGCAAGTATGCCGTTCGGGAGATCGCTCCCCGAATGCAGCAGCGAAAACCCCCCTTTCCATTTACGACATCGCTCCTCCAGCAGGCTGCTTCAAACCAGCTTGGCTTCGGATCGCAGAAAACCATGCGCGTGGCCCAGCAGCTCTACGAGGGCATTGACCTTGGTACAGAGGGTGCTGCAGGCCTCATCACCTATATGAGAACCGATTCGACACGTATCGGCTCGGAAGCTGTCGCTCAGGCAAGAGAGTATATCGACCGGCAGTTCGGCAAGGAGTATATCGGTTTCGGCGGTGCGGCAAAGGCTGGCAAAAACTCCCAGGATGCGCACGAGGCAATACGCCCCACCTCGATTACCAGGAAACCCGAACAACTGAAACAATATCTTTCAGCCGATCAGTTTAAATTGTACGAACTGATCTGGAAACGTTTTCTTGCTGCGATGATGGCTCCCGCCAAAATCGAACAGACTCGGGTCGATGTGGAAGACAGCAGTGCAAAATTCCTTTTCCGGGCAACCGGCACAAGGATTATGTTTCCTGGATTCATGCGCGTTTATGACGACCAGAAAGAGCTTGATTACGAAGCACAAACCTCTACCAGGGAAGATGTTGAAAAAGAGGCGCCCGTCAAGCTGCCTGAGCGGATTGAAGTAAACGACCCCCTGCTGCTCGACGAAATTGACCAGAAACAAAGCTTTACGCGACCGCCCGCTCGATACAGTGAAGCCACTCTTGTCAAGGATCTTGACCATTTCGGAATAGGACGGCCATCAACCTACGCCTCTATTTTTTCGACCCTTCAGGATCGACGCTATGTGGAACTCGAGAAAAAAAAGATAATTCCCAATGAACTCGGAAAGGATGTCTCGCTGATTCTGGTTGCAAATTTTCCCGAACTCTTCGATGTTGGCTTTACCGCCTTCATGGAAGATGAACTCGACAAGGTGGCAAGCGGAGACGACGAGTACGAAAAGGTACTCGACAACTTCTACAAACCACTCGAACGAGTGCTGAGCCTGCGCAAAAGCGATCCGATAATACCGCAGAACAGTGAAACCCATACCTGTGAAAAATGCGGAGAGGGACAGATGATTGTCAAATGGACCGCCAGCGGCAAATTTCTCGGCTGTTCACGCTACCCGAAGTGCAAAAACATCAAGGCAATCAGTACAAACAAGGAAAAGCCAAAAGATACCGCCGTACTCTGTCCCTCATGCAAGGAAGGACACATGCTTTTGCGCAAGGGCCGACTGGGAGCATTTCTTGCCTGTTCCAACTATCCGAAATGCAATACACTGCTCAATATCAACAAGCAGCGACACATTGAACCGATGAAAACCCCGCCGGTGCTGACCAACCTTGCATGCCCGAAATGCGGATCCCCTCTCTATCTCAGAAGCGGAAAAAGGGGACTGTGGCTTGGCTGCTCCAAATTTCCGAAGTGCAGGGGAAGGCTTGCCTGGAGCACTCTCGAAGAGAGCGCCCACCACCACTGGGAAGCAGTCATGGCCGAGCACATGAAAGCTCATCCGCCAGTAATGCTTGTGATGACTGACGGCAATCCAGTACCCATGACCATTCCTGTAGACGATATCATTCTGAGAGCAGAAGAGTCAGGGCTGATATCTGCGGTTGTTGAAGAAACCGCAACCGTCACGCAATAAGCAGGGCAATGCGATAGACAATAAAAGAGAGTACCCAGGCCACAGAGAGGGAGTAGGCCGAATAGAGAATCACGGGGCGCCACTTCCCAACCTCTTTTTTCATCACTCCAATTGCCGCCACACAGGGCATATAGAGCAGAACAAAAACCATCAGACTGAGTGCTGTTGCCCGACTGAATGAAGGATCGTGACGAAGAATCGATTTCAGATCCATCGGCACTCCTTCGGTCTGCCCAAGCGAATAGATTGTTCCCATTGTGGAAACGACCACCTCTTTTGCCGCCAGTCCGGTTACAAGTGCAATACCGATCCTCCAGTCAAAACCCAGCGGCCTTATGAGTGGCTCAAGCACTTTACCCGCCCTTCCGGCAAGGGAGTACTCAAGCTGCCGAGACTTGATCTTCACCTCGACCGCTCTCCTCTGCTGATCTTTTTCAGAAGCGCTTATGCCGCTCTGCATGATAGCCGAGGTTTCTGCCAAACGTTGTGCATCGAGCACCGCATGACGGGGATAGTTGCTTGCCGCCCAGATAATGATGACCGCACTTAAAATAAGAGTGCCTGCTTTTTTGACATACATGAGCGCTTTGACCTTTGCCTGAAAGAGAACGGATGCAGGCGTAGGCCAGCGATAGGGCGGCAACTCCATGACAAATGGCTCGGAATCTGTTTTCAAAACTGTTGATTTCAGGAGCAATGCTGTCCAGAGTCCAACTCCAATGCCGAGCAGATATATCCCGAACATGACATTAGCGGCCATATCAGGCGCAAAAAAAGCTCCGGTCAGCAGCACATAGACTGGCAGTTTGGCTCCGCAGCTCATGAAAGGAATAATCATGATTGTCGCCAGCCTGTCAGTAGGACTTTTCAGTGTACGTGTCGCCATGATGGCCGGAATGGAACAACCAAACCCCGTTATCATCGGTATGAACGATTTGCCATGAAGCCCGAAACGATGCATTACCCGATCAATGACAAAGGCTGCACGTGCCATGTATCCAGAGGCCTCAAGAAAAGAGAGCCCGATAAAAAGCAGAACAATATTGGGCAAGAAGACCAAAACACCACCTACCCCGGCCATTATGCCGTCAATAACAATAGAACGCAGAGTTTCATTCGGCAGCAAAGGGCTGATGGTCGAGGTAATCAGGCCAAAAAGAAACTGAAGGCCACCCATAACGGGAGAACCAAGCGTAAAGGTCAGATGAAATATCGCCCAGACAACCAGCAAAAAAATCGGCAGACCAAGCACACGGTTGAGCACAACCATATCGATATAGTCTGTAACCGTCGCCTTTGCACCAACTGGCTGGCGTACACACTCTTTCATTGCTCCCCGGATAAAGGCATGGCGGTCCTCGGTAATGAGAACCTCCGGATCTGAATCGTGCATCCTCTCACACTCCCTGATCGCCTCCTGAAGAGCAAGCTCGACTTTTAACCAAACCGGAAACTGCTGAACTTCCTGATAAACCTCCCTGTCATTTTCAAGAAGCTTTATTGCAAGCCACCTGGAATTGAACCCCCCAAGCTCCTTCTGATGAGAGAGCAGCGCCGTAATCTTTTCAACCGAATCCTCAAGTCCCGGACGGAAAAAAAGCTTGTTTTTACGTATTTCGATATCCTTGCGGGAAACCCTGATGATATGGTCAAGCAATGAATCGAGACCGGTTTTCTTTTTCGCAGAGGTCGGAACAATATGGCAGCCAAGAAGCTTCTGCAACTGCTTTATTTCTATGACAATACCCTTCTCCTGAACTTCATCCATCATGTTCAGCGCAACAAGAAAGTCAACCTCCAGTTCCATGAGCTGCGTTGTCAATAGCAGGTTCCTTTCGAGGTTTGAACCCTCAAGCACATTGACGACGACATCCGGGCGTTCCTTGATCAGATACTCTCTTGTGACAATCTCTTCCGGGGAGTATGGCGTCAGGGAATAGGTGCCGGGCAGATCTACAACCCTGATACGATAACCCTTGTAATCAAGATACCCTTCGTGCTTTTCAACAGTCACACCGGGAAAATTCCCTACTTTCTGATGAGCACCAGTCAGAACATTGAAAAGCGATGACTTTCCGCAGTTCGGATTACCGGCAAGAGCAATATGAATCTCTTTTGTCTCACTCATCCATTGCCTCCTAACCTCCACCCGGCTTTTTTACTGCCCGGCAAGGAAGCCACATCACTCTGCTCTCCAACTTTACGCACCAGAATTCCATCAGCCTCATTTTTTCTCATGGCGAGATAGAGCCCCTTGAAAAGAATTTCCATTGGATCACCAAGCGGAGCAACCCTGAGCACCTTGAATCTGGTACCTTTTATAAGCCCCATATCCATAATCCTTCGACGAATTGCATTTTCCGCCTTGACGGCCATCACTTCAGCCTTGTCGCCAACCTTCAATTCCGATAACCGCATAAGCCACTCTCCCACTCAAAACGATAAAGTAAACCGGATAATTTATATCCAATATAACCAGAACAACCCACAAACAATTGCATCCATTATTATCCTTTGCGCTGAAACTGCCATAGCGCTGAACAACGAAACCAGTCAATGCTGTGTTGACAATCCTGGAAAGGGAGGCCATCCCATCTGCTGGCCGCCGATCAGATGACCGTGGATATGAAACACACTTTGCAGGGCTTCCTTGCCAGTATTAAAAACCAGTCTGTAGCCCGACTGCCTGATACCAATCATTTCAGCCACCACTCCAGCCGCAAGAAGAATATGACCGGCGATCGCTTCGTCTTCCGGCGCCAGATCGTTCAATGAGGCGATATGCTTGAGCGGGATGATAAGCACATGCTGAGGCGTAACAGGAGTAATATCCCTGAATGCAATAACATGGTCGTTACGATAGATAATTGAAGCGGGAATCTCACCGCTCACAATCCGGCAAAACAAACAATCAGATTTCTCTTGTGTCATAGGCGTTTCTCTCCTGAAACTTGTTACTGAATTGATTCCAAATGTTATCCGTGTTCCATCCAGCTCCTCCCACGCAAACCCTCAAGAAGGGAAAAAAAATCACTCAGCAGACCTGGAATCAACAGAGCGGCCTTCATCAGGCTTTGAGGATTCTGCCAGTGGTGAGGCAAGCACCTTGTCGATTCTCTGACCATCGAGATCGACAATTTCGAGACTCCAGTTTTCCCAGGTCATAATGTCACCAGTCTGGGGCATACGCCCGAGCAACCACATCATAAGACCACTGAGAGTATGATAGAGACCTTTATCCTCTTCAGGTACAGATTTCAGTTCAAGCGTGTCCTTAAGTTCAGGTACAGGAATGAGTCCATCGAGCAGCCAGGAACCATCCTTGCGTTCCACAGCCCACGAATCCTCACTATTGCGAGGCACAAACTCACCAGTCACGGCTTCCAGCATATCCTGCAAGGTAACAAGCCCCTGAATCTCGCCATACTCGTCAACCACAAAAACCATCTGGGTACCAGAGGTCCTGAAATGATCGAGCAATTCCATGCCGGTAAGGGTTTCAGGCACATAGACACATGGCTGCAATTGAGAGGTAAATTCCGTCAGTCCGCCTTTCAGGGTTTTCGACAAAAGCTGTTTGGCATTGACAACCCCGAGAAGAGATTGAAGACCACCATTGCAAACAGGAAAACGGGAGTGTTCAGACTCTGTCACTCTCCTGATATTCTCTTCCAGAGGACGGGACACATCGAGTGAGACAATATCTGCTCTTGGAACCATAAGAGAACCAAGTTGACGGTCATCGAGGCGGAATACATTGCGAACCATTTCATGTTCATGCTGCTCAATAACCCCCGCTTCAGAACCCTCCTCAAGCATGGCATGGATCTCCTCCTCTGTAACACTCGGCATTATCTGCGGATGTTTTCCCATCAAGCGAAGAATGGTATCTGTCGAAGCCGTCAGGAGCCTCCCGAACGGACGGGTTATCGTCGCCAGCATCCGCATAGGGCGTGCAACCAGGCAGGCAATTCCTTCCGGATTGAACTGGCCAAGACGCTTAGGAACAAGCTCTCCGATCACAATGGTAACATAGGTAATCGAAAGCACGACAACGGCGGTGGAAATAATGTGGCTTGGTTCCAGCTCCACTCCGAAAGACTGAAGCCTGAGAGCCAAAGGGGTTGCAAGAGCACCTTCACCGACAATACCGTTAAGGATACCAATAGAGGTAATGCCGATCTGGATAGTTGAAAGAAACCTTGTCGGCTCCTGGCCAAGCTTGATTGCAATATCCGCCGATTTTTCGCCATCTTCGGCAAGTTTTGAAAGCCGTGCCTTTTTTGCCGTTACCAGGGCAATTTCAGACATGGCAAAAAGGCCGTTGACTATAATCAGAAAAAAAAGAAAGAGTATTTCCATACATTCATTTTTGAACCCTTCGGGACAATAGCGCTTTATGATGACTGCCGCAACACATACGGCAGAATCCCGAAAAGTTCCGTTCTTGCGATACTATAATTTCAATGCTACCAGCTACACTTTTATTCAGTAATTTCCAAAAAAGTCATTAGTACTATTTCGGGGCAAACTCAACATCTCCTGTTCTCAAAAAAAACGCTAAAGTACAGCAAAGCTGATTACACGGGTAGTAACATGCAAAAAAGTTAAAAGATTCATGCCAGCTCAATATGCTTGCGCCAAACGCTTATCGTTGTGTAGTCCTGACACAAGAGCAAAAACTCCCTGCAGGCTGGCATGAACCCCCAATCAACACCATTGACGGCACCCCTTGTAATCCTGTGAGGGGAGGGCTGCACACAATCATTTTACTTATGAACAAAAACAAATGCTTTTACCTTTGCAACAAACTGGTTATCTGTCAGCCGCTCGCAGGTTTCAACTGCAACAACCTTGTTGTGCATCAGATTGACCTTTTCAATCTCTTTGGCCAGCTCACGTTTTGCCTCACCGGGTCCAAAAAGAGCAATGTGATCTGAATCCCCGAGCAGTTTTATGACTTTCTGATAAAAAACGTGATACTGGTGCTTGCGGATTTCGTCAGATTTCTGCTCTTTCGACACTGACTGGGCAACTACCGTACCTCCTGATTTCCAGCCACCAGATGGCCTGAAATGGCTTTCAGCACCAGACTCCACCCTCTCTACAGCAATCTGATCACCTTCAGTTGAAACCAGAATGGCTTCTTTGTGATCAATCCAAAGACCTGTGTTTTTTTTCATGGCACTTTACCTCCTTCTGTGATAATTATCCTGAAAAGCATGACAGGCATTCACTGACACAAAAGCACTTCTCCATAAAGATAACCAATCGTGCGGCTGTTCCGGTATTTTTTCACCCATTGAGCAGAGAGTACCAGTAAAAAATCCGGCTTTTTCTGAGTCGCCTCGCAACAGCAAAACCGTCACAAATTACCCGAGTCTTTTTTTATGACATAAATACCATACTTCCGCATTCTTCTTATGAGGGCATAACGACTGATTCCAAGAACCTCCGCCGCGATTACTTGATTATATTCACACTCTTCGAGTGCTTTTCGTATTATATCGACCTCATTCACATTGAGATTAACTCCTGTATATTCTTTTCTTCCTGGCGAAGAGTAATTGAAGAGCAATGGCAAATCACTAACCTCAAGTGATTTGCCATTGGAAAGAATTATAGCTCTTTCAGCAAGGTTTCTCAGCTCCCTTATATTTCCAGGAAAGCTATACTTTCCAAGTACCTCAAAAACCTCATCTGCAATATACTGAATTGGTTTGTTTATTTTTTTTGAAAACTCTTCCGTAAAATCGATCAACAGAGGTCCAATATCCTCCGTTCTTTCTCTGAGAGGCGGAATATGTATGTGAAGAGTATTAAGCCTGTGAAGCAAATCCAGCCTGAACTTGTGTTCATTAACCATTTTCTGGAGATCACAATTTGTTGCCGAAATCAAGCGGAATTTCGTTTGTATCGGCTTGGTATCACCAACTCTTGTAATTGTCCTTTCTTCTACAGCACGCAGAATTTTTGACTGAAGATTAAACGGCATATCGGCTATTTCATCAAGAAACAATGTCCCCTCATTGCAGACTTCAAATAATCCCTTTTTATCAGATATCGCGCCGGTAAAAGAGCCTTTCTTGTGGCCGAAAAACTCGCTTTCAATGAGTGACTCACTAATGGCACTGCAGTTGACTGCGCCAAAGTAATTACCCTTTTGCTCACTCATATAGTGGATAAGTCTTGCAAAAACCTCTTTACCAGTGCCGCTTTCACCCGTTATAAGAACATTAATATCGGAATACTGAGACGCTTTTTTGGCTAATTCATAAATCTTGATTATTTGCGGACTTTTACCGATACAATGACGTCCGATTTTCGATTCAATATCGGTCGTTATCAATGAATACTTCTCTTCAATCTGAGATAATCTCCTCTGCATCTGAAGGTACTTTTGCGTGCGCTCAATCGCTATCTGTATATCTATATACCTCAGTGGCTTTCGCATATAGTCAAATGCACCAAGCCGAACAGACTGTATGACAGTATCCATATCACCATGCGCAGAAACCATGATAACTTCGATATTGGGATAGAGGGATTTGACATCCCTTAAAACATCAAGCCCATTTGCTCTTGGCAGACGCACATCAAGAATAAGCAAATCAATATCATGCTTGCTTAAAATTGCATATCCCTCTTCAGTCGTATTTGCAGAAAAAGGAATAAAACCTGAATTCTGCAAATAATCCTTGATTTCATTGGTAAAATCAATTTCATCATCAAGTATCAAAACCTTGATTTGGCCAATATATTTACTGTTCATTTTTATTCCCCTTATGCGGAAGAGTAATAATCACACAAGTTCCATTTCTGGGCGAACTCTTTATTTTAATATCTCCGTTCATTTCCTTAATGATTCTATAACTGATTGAAAGGCCAAGACCTGTCCCTTTTCCAGAATCTTTTGTTGTATAAAACGGATGCATAATATACTCTATATTTTCTTGACTGATACCTATTCCATTATCTTCAACAGTTACAACTATTGAGTCTTTCTCATAATATGACTGAACAAGTATCTTCATCTCAAAACTCTTTGCATTATCCTGTTTTATCTCTTCAAGAGCATCTATTGAATTTTTAATTAAATTAAGAATCACCTGCTCAAACTTGTACATGTTACCAGTAACAGACAAATTATCTTGTCTTGGCTTAAAATCAAGAGTTATAGATTTGTTTTTACATTGCTCTGAAACCATTAACAAAGCGTTTCTAATGCTTTGATTAATATTGACAACTGAAGAAATATAATTTTTATCCGTACTGGAAAATGATCTGATATTATCAATTATTGTTTGGACTCTCAATATATTTTCAAATATTTTTTCAGATTTTATCTTAATTGCTTTTTTACTGTCCCAATTATATTTGTCAGCATCCATAAGCAGGTTATCAACAATTAATCCGATGTTATTAATTGGTTGATAAATTTCATGAGCAATGCCAGATGCCATCTCACCAAGACTTATCAGCCTTTTTGCATGAAACAGCTCACTTTCTATGATTTTTCGCTGTGAAATATCGCGAATAATAATCATATATGATGAAGGGGCACCATCAAAGTCCTGAATTAAGGCAGCGCTTATTTCCGCCGAATAAATCATGTTATTTTTCTTTTTCAGCAGAATTTCCCTGTTTTGGATCAAACCATCATAAAGTGCGATTTCAAGGATTTTATTCAAAATTTTTATGTCATCCGAATGAACAAGAATTGAAAATGGCATTCCAATAAGCTCCGCCCGGTCATTGGTGCCATACAAATCAAGACCCATATCAGAAATACTGGTAATGTTGCCCTGCAAATCCGTAGTGATAATGCTGTCGGGTGATGCCGCAATAAGGGTCTGGTATTTTTGGTCCAACTTTCTTTGGGCTTTTTCTGATTTATTTCGCTCGTTTGACTTTACAATAAAAATGGCCAAAGAATCTATTTTTCCGGATTTATCATAAACAGGATAAACTGAAATCTGATAGATACATTCACCTGAGTAATTTGCATTGCAGTGAGTTTTTGAGCACTTATCCTGAAAATGAACTGGCTCACCAGTGTAATAAACAAGTTCGAAATTTGCTTTTCTGTGTTTCTGCAACTCGCAGGAAAACAGAGTATGAAAATTATGCCCTTTCAGGTTGTTCGACTCTATATCGAGGATTTCGTAAAAATCTTTATTTGCATCAAGTACTGTTCCATCTAAAGCTAAAGAGCAGAAAGGCTCGGTACTTGATTTCAGAATAGTATCAAGATCACCGGTATTGATCCTGTGAATGATATCCTCTTTTTTTGATTCAGTAATATCAATGCTGATGCCCATGTAGCGACTCACGACGCCATCTGCATTCCTGGATGGAAATCCCTGAATCATAAGCCGCCGGGCGGAGCCATCAGCAGGGTTGACATGGCAGACTATGTTAAACTTGACACTCTTTGCCGCAGCGTTCCGGATGGTTTTTTGGGTAAGCTCCCTTTCTTCTGGTGCAACAAACTGCAGCCAAACATCATAAGTGGCTTCACAGGAATGCTCACTCAGGCCGAAAAGTGTTCGCAACTCATCAGACCAAATCATTTTTCCATTGTCAGGATTCCACTCCCAGATACCCGTAGTCATTGTTTGGACAGGAGAAAGAACCAGTACCAGTTCCCCTTTATGCTCGCTATATGCCGAAACGTCGAGCCACTTGTCCAACTCATGAAGGTAAAATTCAAAGCTTTCCGTAATCCCACTCTCTACCACCCGACCCAATCGCTCAAAGAACTCTGGATTGGAGTAAAGTAAACCAGGAATAACTTCGGTCATTTTCCGCCCCTCGACACCCTGATGCCCAATCATTTGTTCAAAAGCCGGGTTGACTACATCGTAAGTATAATCCACTGGCCGATCATCCTGAAAAACCATACTACAGCAGGCGTAGCCGCGAGATATTTTGCTGAAAAAATTACGGTAATGCATCTTGTTTTTGTGAAGCTAGTTTTCCGTCAGATTAACCGATCTAATATCAGATAAAAAAATAAGCAACTGATTGATCTCTCCATCTTTGGAAGATACCGGATAGATCGTATGAAGTGAGGCCCATCCTTCCGATTCCTCTTCAAAAGAGCATTGTTGAGCGGTCAGAGTAACATCTTCAATCTTTTTTCTCCACTGTCCGGCAACTTACGGTGAAATTAAGTTATAAATAGTCAGACCAAGAATCGCATCTCCTTCTTTGCCAAACCGTTCCTCAAACGCATCGTTGAAGAGAAGGATCTTACCGTGACGATCTACAAGAAACACAGGTTAAGGCGAAACATCAAACAATGAATTGACAGAGTTATTCCATTCCGATCTATCCATATTTTTGGGGATACTGAAAATCACAGCCGCTCCTGATATTTCTCCGTTTTCATGATAGAGAGAAAAAATCTTGCCAACCATCCAGCAAACGCTTTCACGTCGCTCAGCAGGAACGACTTGCAAGTCAACATCACACGCTTTCGACGAAAAATGAGTTCAGGAAACAGATTCCGGTCATCCTTTCCAACCCGCACCACCCTCTGTCCAAACCGGTTACACCCTTTGCACCTGGTTCATAAACACCATCCTGCCACAACTACCGATAACGATAACACTGGGAACTCAACATTGTTCATAATAATGAGACTCAATTCCCTTCTTAGAACGAACAAGCATTGCCTTGTCGTTCATGATGAAGCCCGAAAATACATGAAGAATAGAAACACGACAACATGAGTCTGGCATAAAATAATTTATTAAACCGTTCTCCAGCAGCAACAACGCCTTCGAAAGAAAACAGCCCGCCAGACTCCGCAAATTGAGTTTAAGAAAGTGTGCAAACTAATTCAACCCGGGAAGCTCTTTGCCACTTTAATAAAACATTCAAATAATCACCATTGTTTTCTCAAAGTTTGCATGATTACCATTACGACACTCCAAAACAGAATATCTGCACAAAAACACCAGTAATTATCTGCTGGCGTTTAAGAAAGTACTCTTTTTTTATGTTTCATTTAAGGGAAAAGAAAAATCATATACCGTCAGCAGAAGAGGAGGATACTCCACAAAAGAGAGCAATGCGTAGGGGTGGAGTGAAAGAGAGTAAACATGATGAAAATCCATACAATCAGCGCATTTCAGAGCAACTGCGATAAACTCCAGGAGAGACCGTTATAAATCAGAAAAGCCCCTTCCGCGAGGAGGGGCTTTTCTGAAAAAACACTGATGACCGTGTTCATATATCATCATCATTGGCATTAAAGCTCAAATGGTCATCACTACTTTTTGTTCTCAGCGTAGCTGAAAGCTATAGCTTATTTGCCTGCTGCTGGTGCTGCTGCAGGAGCTGCTGCTGGTGCATCTGCCTTCTTGGCTGCTGCTTTCTTTACTGCTTTCTTTGCTTTAGGAGCTTTCTTTGCTTTAGGAGCTTCAGCTTTTGCATCAGCTTTTGCTGCAGCAACTGCAGGCTTTGCAGGAGCTGCGGTCTCAGCAGCGAAAGAAACACCACCAAACAGTCCGGTCATGGCAAGAGATACAACGATACCAGCAATAAGATTCTTTTTCATGTGTTATTTACTTAGTAATTAAAAAAAAACAGAATTCTTTCATTTTCCTTCCTGTAATTAGTACGCGCCCCGCTCGATTTTCTTTCAAAAATCTTGTACAATTAAATTCTTGTCTCTGTTGCAGAAATATCCCCAACTGCGAAGTTCCGGCCAGTTGTGAAAAACAGGATCGGATCAGACCGCTCCCACTACAGACGGAATGCTCATCCGGCGAGATCAGCCGGAAATCAATTCGCCATGAAATATCTGGCAGCACTCATTCAGACACCTTTTTTCAGTGTCGAATTAAGCTTTCTCATTGCTTCCTTCTGGCCCGCAATACGCGCTTCAAGCTTCATCTGAAACGCTTCCAGATATTTCGGAGATGGCACATCCCTGCCGAAAAGCCCCAGATGTATGGTACAGGGAGCCTTTCCAAACTCGGCAGCCAGCTCCTTTATTATTCCCCGATAAGGATATCGACGAAGATCAAGCCGTTTCATATTTATTGCGTTTAACTATATTTAGCTTATGTTTTAGGTATAGTCAAGGTAAATCAAATATTTGAATATGTCAAGCAAGAAAATCAAAAACGTGCTTGACGTGCTTGAGAGACTCAAAAAAGGAGCAGGATACCCTACTGATGCATCTTTAGCCCGTGCGCTCGGTGTTGGCAACAGCCGGATCTCCATGTGGAAAAAGCGTGGCGTGATTGATTTGCTGCTTTTAAGTCAAAAATTTGAAGGTTTAAACGTTGACTGGCTGCTTACGGGTGACGGGAAAATGTTTGGAGAAAAAGGGAGCGTCAAACAAAAAAGCAACATCACGCCACTGCCCGGTCATGTGAAGCTTACCGAACTCGAAGAGGATAGCCGCCAGTACAGCCCTGCCCCCACTGGATCAGGCCGTTACAAGCCAATAATGGCCATTGGCAGCAAGATGACACCAGAGAACATCCAGGAGGGAGACATTATCTATATCGACACAGAGATGACTCCCCAGGATGGAGACTACGTGCTCCGCAAAGCCGAAGACGCACCCGAAATATCCCAATACAAATCCGGCGATCCCCAGCCAATCGGCGTAATCATCAAGCTTATTCGCAATTTCCCGGCCTCTGACCGACAATAATTCAGCCATCTTCAACTGAAGCAGTACTTCTCCTTCGTTCCATTTTACTTGCGACAAGCTGGACACAGAGTTGTCAATGATGGATGTTATATTCAAGCCATAACCCCATCATTTTCTTGTACGGCATGGCAATACTTCAGACAACCATTCCATTGATTCGGGGATAGCACTGCTGCCGGATAACCACGATGATCGAAAGCTTTAAATCGAGACTGACTATGATAAAAAAGCTGCCTGTAGGCATACAGACCTTCCGAACCATAATCGAAGGAGATTATCTCTACATCGATAAAACGGAGATTGGCCGTGTATTGATAGAGAACTATCGCTATGTTTTTCTGGCGAGGCCAAGGCGGTTCGGCAAAAGCCTCTTTCTCGATACGCTGAAAAATATTTTCGAAGGGAAACGTGAGCTTTTCCGGGGGCTTTTGATTGAGAAGCTATGGAACTGGGAGGTAAAGTATCCGGTCATCAAGATAAGTTTCAGTGGCGGGATTCACTCAAGGAGTGATCTTGAGGAGGATTTGTTGCACATACTCAAATCCAATCAGGAGCGACTTGGCCTGGAGTGTGAAAACACATCAAAAGCGAAATACTTGTTTGCGGAATTAATCAAAAAAGCATTTCAAAAATATCATCAAAAAGTTGTTGTTCTCGTTGATGAGTATGACAAACCGATTTTGGACAATCTGGAGAATATCTCTGAGGCACTTGTCATCAGGGACGGGATGCGTGACTTTTACACTAAAATCAAGGAGAACGACGAGTATCTGCGCTTTGCGTTTCTCACCGGGGTGAGCAAATTCTCCAAAGTGTCGCTTTTCAGCGGTCTGAACAATCTTGAAGACATCAGCCTGAATCCTGACTATGGAGCGGTCTGCGGCTACACCCAGCTCGATGTGGAAACCGCTTTTGCCCCCTATCTTGAGGGTGTTGATATGGAACAGGTCAAACGGTGGTACAATGGATATAACTTTTTGGGTGAGACAGTTTATAACCCTTATGATATTCTGCTCTTTATCAAGAACAGATTTGTGTTTGACAATTACTGGTTTGAAACCGGTACGCCGCGTTTCCTGGTTGAGTTGATCAAAAAAAACCGCTATTTCATCCCTGATTTATCCAATATCAAAGTTGACAAGAGTCTGGTCAACAGCTTTGATATCGAGACCCTCAATCTGGAAACCATTCTCTTTCAAACCGGCTATTTGACCATCAAGCGATTGCTGCCAACAGGCATGGGTGTTGGATACGAGTTGGGATTTCCCAACAAGGAGGTGCAGATCAGTTTTAATGAATATATTTTGCGTTCGGTGACCAGCGGCTCACATAAAGAGCCCATTCGCCATGAGCTGCTTGATCTCCTCAACGCTGGCGATGCCGAAGGTCTGGAAGCCGTTATCAGGCGCCTTTTTGCAAGCATCGCCTACAATAATTTCACCAATAACTCTATTCAAGGGTACGAGGGCTTTTACGCCAGCGTACTCTATGCCTATTTTGCAAGTCTCGGAGTAGAGATCATCGCCGAGGATGTCAGCAACAAGGGCAGAATTGACCTGACACTGAAGGTCGAAGGAATCACCTGGCTGTTTGAATTCAAGGTAACCGACAAGGAACCGCTGGAGCAGATCAAAACAATGAAATATTACGAAAAATACTCCGGAGAACGATACCTGATTGGCATCGTCTTTGACCCAAAGGAAAGAAATGTCAACAAGTTTGAATGGGAAAAACTCTGAGTGAACTGATGAAACTGCGATTCCAGCAATAAAAGCAACACGTAAAGCCCTGGCCCTGTGCGCCGCTTAAGCGGTTGTTAAGTGACGCAAAGGGAGTGGCAACAGCTCTTACAGGGAGTCTTGAACGATCTTTTCTTTTTCTGCAAAGAGCTTTGCAGAGAGAAACTCCCGGTTCATGCGGGCGATATTGACGACGGTGATTCCTTTGGGACACTCCGCTTCGCAGGCATAGGTGTTGCTGCAGTTACCGAATCCAAGCTCGTCCATGCAGGCTACCATCTTTTCAACCCTCTTGGCGGCTTCAACCCTTCCCTGGGGAAGCAGGGCGAGATGTGATACCTTGGCGCCGATAAAGAGCATGGCTGCTGCATTTGAACAGGCTGCAACGCATGCACCGCAGCCGATACAGGTGGCTGCATCAAACGCAGCATCGGACTTTTCCTTGGGGACCGGAATGGTATTGGCATCCGGCACACCTCCGGTATTGACCGATACAAAGCCTCCAGCCTGAATGATTTTGTCAAAGGCACTGCGATCAACAATGAGATCCCTGATAACGGGAAATGCTTTTGCCCGCCAAGGTTCGACATTAATGGTCACTCCATCCTTGAATGCTCGCATGTGAAGCTGGCAGGTGGTAACCCCCTTGACCGGCCCGTGAGGACGACCATTGATATAAAGACTGCATGTGCCGCAAATACCCTCCCGGCAATCGTGGTCAAAAGCAACCGGATCACCACCGCTTTCGATGAGCTGCTGGTTGAGGGTGTCGAGCATTTCGAAGAAAGAGCTGTCAGAAGAGATCCCTTTAACATTGTAGGAAACCATCTCTCCTTTAGCCGTCGCGTTTTTCTGTCGCCAGATCTTCAGCGTAAAGTTCATAATATCCTGTTATTTATAGCTCCGCTGGGAGAGCTTGATCTCTTTGAATTGAAGTTCTTCCCGGTGCAGTGCTGCCGCAGCATCACGACCCTTGTATTCCCATGCACCGACAAAGGCAAATTCCTCGTCGTTGCGTAATGCTTCGCCTTCACTGGTCTGGTACTCCTCCCTGAAGTGGCCTCCGCATGATTCCCGTCGTTGCTGGGCGTCACGCACCATGAGCTGACCAAGTTCGATAAAATCACCAACCCTGCATGCTTTTTCGAGTTCAGGATTGTATTCATCCAGTCCTCCTGGTATCCGTACCCCTCTGGAATATTCCTGACGCAGTTCGGTAAGCTGATAGAGCGCTTCGGTAAGGCCTGCATCGTTTCGAGCCATTCCGCAATACTCCCACATGATCTTGCCAAGACGACGATGGAACGAATCGACAGACTCTTTGCCGCCACAGTTTTTGATCTGCTTCAGGCGATCAGTGACCCCTTCGGCAGCAAGCTTGAATTCTGAAGAGGAGGTATCGAAGCGTGGTGTATGAATTTCAGCCGAGAGATAGTTACCGATGGTATAGGGAAGCACGAAATAACCGTCGGCAAGACCCTGCATAAGCGCTGAAGCTCCAAGCCGGTTGGCTCCGTGGTCTGAAAAGTTGCATTCACCGATGGCATAGAGACCCGGAACAGTGGTCATCAATTCATAGTCAACCCAAAGACCACCCATTGTGTAATGGACTGCCGGGTAGATCATCATCGGCGTTTCATAAGGGCTTTCGGCAACAATCTGCTCGTACATCTGGAAAAGGTTGCCATAGAGGGAATCAATGGCGTCATGCCCCTTGCGTTTGATGGCATCGGCAAAGTCAAGAAAAACAGCCACACCGGTGCTGCCGACACCGAAACCGGCATCACAGCGCTCTTTTGCTGCTCTTGAAGCTACATCCCTCGGTACAAGATTACCAAATGCAGGATAACGACGCTCAAGATAGTAGTCACGGTCCGCTTCCGCTATATCGGAAGGCTTGATCTCTTTGTTTCTGAGTTTTTCGACATCTTTCATCTTGGCCGGTACCCATATCCTGCCATCGTTACGCAGGCTTTCACTCATGAGGGTCAGCTTCGACTGGGCATCTCCATGAACAGGAATGCAGGTCGGATGGATCTGGGTAAACGATGGATTTGCAAACATCGCACCTTTCCTGTAGGCACTCCATGCCGGTGTTACGTTGGAGCCCATTGCATTGGTCGAGAGAAAGAAGACATTGCCGTATCCACCGCTGGCAATAACCACAGCATGTGCGGCATGACGCTCTATTTCGCCGGTAACGAGGTTACGGGCAATAACTCCCCGAGCTTTTCCATCGACAAGTACCATATCAAGCACATCACGACGGTTGCAAAGCGTTACACTGCCTGCGGCTATCTGACGGCTGAGGGCGCTGTAGGCACCGAGCAGCAACTGCTGTCCGGTCTGACCACGCGCATAAAAAGTTCTCGAAACCTGTGCACCACCAAAAGAACGGTTGGTCAGAAGACCACCATATTCACGGGCAAACGGAACTCCCTGAGCTACACAAAGATCGATAATCTGATTGCTGACTTCGGCAAGACGGTATACATTGGCCTCTCGTGCCCGATAATCTCCACCTTTGATCGTGTCATAAAACAAACGGTAGGCACTGTCCCCGTCGTTTGGATAATTTTTGGCAGCGTTGATTCCTCCCTGCGCGGCAATACTGTGGGCGCGACGCGGTGTATCCTGATAGCAGAACACTTTGACATTGTAACCGAGCTGCCCGAGCGATGAGGCGGCTGAGGCGCCGGCAAGGCCGGTACCGATCACAATGATGTCAAGTTTGCGTTTGTTGTTGGGGTTTACCAGCTTGCTGCCCGATTTGTAGGCGGTCCATTTCTCTGCTACCGGCCCTTCAGGAATTCTGGCGTTAAGGCGTGTCATTGAAAAGTGTTGTGAGTGTTGTTTTCGCTGAAAAACACAGTCGTTATCGTTGGTTACGTTACTTGAAAAACAAGATGCAAAGTGGCACCAGGCTGAAGCCTGCGGCAATAAATACCGAGTAGGCTGAGCCGATAAACTTTACCGCGCCCATATATTTGCTGTGGTTCCAGCCAAGGGTCTGAATTGCTGACTGAATGGCATGGTTGAGATGAATACCAAGAAAAATAAAGCAGACAATGTAGAGCAGTGAATACCAGGGAGTTGAAAAGAGGAGCAGTGTACGATGATAGAAGTCGTGGCTTTCAATACCGGGAGGCGGTGCCACAAGGCCTATCTTGATAAAGTAGAAATCAATAAAATGCAGGACAAGAAAGAGGAAAACAATAATGCCCGTATGGAACATGTACTTGGAAAAGAACGAGGTGTCAGAATTGTTGCTGCACACGTAGGGTGAGGGTCGCGCCGCGCGGTTCTGGAAAGAGACCAGTACACCGAAAAGTATATGAAGCAGAAATCCTGCAAAAAGCACAATCTCAAAAACCTTGATAAGGGGATTGGTACCCATAAAGGTTGCGGCTGCCGAGAAAGTACGACCTCCATCATCCCGGAGAAGCATCAGGTTGATGCCGAGATGAACGCATAAAAAAGTTACCAGAAAAAGCCCTGCAAGCGCCATGAGCACTTTTTTGGTAATGGATGAATACAATAACATAGTGTTCATGCAATGGTTATTTCGATGTAAAAGAACAGCGGATTATCTCCTTTGGGCCTAAAGGTAATGTTCCCTTTTTTAACTTCCAATAAAAAAATCACATTTACTGGCTAAGAATGAATAAAAGCCACTGCTCTGACAGGTGAGGCTTCAGCCTTGACGATTTTCAGTGGAAAACAGCAAAAGGTAAATGCATGGAACATAAGCGGCAGAAGGGAAGCAAGATTCTCGATAATGACCAGGCCGTTCTGAAGCAGCAACCTGTGAACCGGAAAATCAGCAGAGTCAGGCTGATCGAGCGAGATCATATCCACACCAATGCCTTTCAGCCCCAATCCGGCAAGCCACCTGGCGGCATCGTTAGAAAGCACTGGATAATTCCTGAAATAATCTGAACTCCCCCAATAGTCGCTCCACCCTGAGCAGAGCAGAACAAACTCACACTCTTTGATGATTGATTGGAAGGGCTGAAGATCACCTGTGCCAATAATCCCTCCACTGACAGCACGAACATCGATCACCACTCCTTTGCCGGCAAACCGTTCGATACCAAAGGCATCGAGTGAGGCTCCCGAAGAAATGATATGGGAAGGCAGATCGACATGGGTGCCGGTATGGGATGAAATGGTCAAAAGCTGCTCGGCAAAACCCTCTTCTTCAATCAAGGAGAGCGGATGGAACTCCGGTTCGGGAGTACCTGGATAGCAGGGCATACCTTGCTCGATATTATGGCTCAGATCAATCAGTTGCATCGCGTTCTCTCACTCTGTTTCAGGGTGAACGGCAAGAAATGCTGCAAACAGGCGTGCAGAGCAACCCTGACAACACTCTGCATCGGGTTCAGCACATCAAGTTAGAAAAAAGGACTACTCTTTGTCCAGGAAATCAAACCAGCTCTCCTTTTTGACTGATTCTTCCAGAAATATAGTCCGTAATAACCCGAACTACTCTCTCTCGTTCACAATCACAAAAGATCTGGTGATCGGAAAGCTCCAGCCAGAGGATGGACTTTTCTGAAAAACCGGTAGCGATCAGGTTGTAAAGTATGGTGGCACTTTCCGGCAAAACGGTGCTTTCCCGGCGATTATGAACAATCAGAACCGGTACATTGACACGATCGATCAGTGTCAGACTTTTTTTGATCAGCTCGAAAAAAGAGATAATCGCATCTGTCGGCACCCATGCATAATGAGGAACACAGCCTGGTATGCTTGCTCCGGAATACACCGCTTTTAAATTCCATTTTTTTATAACCCGGCTGACAAAGTGTGCAGCAAAATGCAGGGGACGACCCGGAGCAAAAAGGGAAACAAGCTTGAGGGCCGGTGTGGCAAGCACGAGCGAATCAACCACTCCCTGGTATCGAACTGCAAGATTGATTGCAATGAGAGCCCCCATGCTATGGCCAATCACAATAATTCGCTCTGCCTCAAGAGAGAGATCCTGAAACGCCCGATCGGCATCGGCCATCCAGGCTTCCCATCCCACTCCCCGTAACGCTTCCGGCGATGATGCGCCATGACCTGCAAGCAAAGGCATCCTCAGCGGAATGCCAAGTTCCTGGAGGGGCTTGCACAATGCACTCACGCTATCGAGCGTTCCGGTAAAGCCGTGAAAGACAAGAACGCCGAAAGGAGATCGTGCTTTATTTTGTTCCGTCATAATGGTATTTCAAAAAATCCCGTAATAGCTTGCTGCCAATATAAGCAGAGCGGCCAACCCAATGAAATCACTCTTCAGAAGATCCCTCAATGAAACAACACTGTTATAGGAGAAATTCCTGTAAAATGGCTATTTTTAACTAAAATGAGAGTAATGAAAACAAGGCCATGCGCAAGATTTATTTAACGGGATGTCTGCTGTTGCCGCTGCTGTTCAGTTCGTGCACATCGTCACGAGCGCCTTTTTCGGGAAATGATATCAGAGGGATTTCACCCGAGGATGCCTATAGACTGGGTAAAATCAAAAACACTCCCTACATCATGAACGGCAGGGTTTATGTTCCCATGAACTATGAAGAAGCGCTTGCTTACGAGGAAACAGGAACCGCTTCGTGGTACGGAAAGGAGACTCTTGAGCAGCATAACGGGCAGTTGACGGCTTACGGAGAAGTTTTCGATCCCTCAAGACCAAGTGCCGCGCACAAATACCTTCCTCTGCCCTCTCTTGTACGGGTAACCAATCTCGATACTCGAGCATCTATTATAGTCCGGGTCAACGACCGGGGCCCGTTTGTCGACGACCGGGTTATCGATCTGAGCGAAGAAGCGGCCAAAAGACTTGGATTTTTTGAAAAGGGCACGGCAAAAGTCAAAATTGAGGTCATCTCGCGCTGACGGCAGGATTCAGCAGTGAAGAGCCTCATTCTGAACGACTGCTGGCCAGGGAATATGGGTGAGAGAGGGTAGTAAACCAAGTCAGGAGAGGTCTGTGAAAAGAACATCTCTGCCCGTTCAAGCACCAGAGAGATGCTGAAAGGGCAGAAGTGCAGTTACTTTTTCATGACCGACGCATCTTCCATAAACTTTTTAAGCCCGAGATCGGTCAAAGGATGATTGGCAAGCTGGCGGATCACGCTGAAGGGAATGGTTGCAATATCTGCACCAACCATTGCGGAGTCCACGACATGCTGGGGATGACGCACACTGGCAACAATCACCTGGGTCAAAAAACCATAGTTGTCATAAATACGGACAATCTGCTCGACAAGCGCCATTCCTTCAGTGCTGATATCATCAAGTCGGCCAACAAAAGGGCTGACATAGCTCGCACCAGCTTTGGCAGCAAGAAGTGCCTGGTTGGGTGAAAAAACCAGTGTGGCATTGGTTGGAATGCCCTGCTCTGAAAAATGCCGTATAGCCTTGAGACCATTGATGGTCAGCGGACATTTGATAACCACGTTTTCGTGAATTGCCGCAAGCTCCTCACCCTCGACAATCATCTCCTCGGCATTAAGACAGGTCACCTCGGCACTCACAGGACCATCGACAATGTCACATATCCTGGCAATATGATCCTTGAAATCCCGATAGGTAAAATTGGACGAATCACCAACAATTTTTGCAATAAGCGAAGGGTTGGTGGTCACACCGTCAAGCAAGCCAAGCTCTCTTGCTGCGAGAATTTCGTCAAGATTGGCTGTATCGATAAAAAATTTCATTGGTTGCTCCTCAAGCGTTTACCTTTTGTTGATCGAGCATGGCATTGAAGTTCCTGGCCTTGCGTCCTTCCCAATTACGTTTGTGGTAGGCATAACCGGCGATAAGCGGCAAAGCGATGGTTGCTTCGGCAAAGACCATCTGCTCGTGAACAGTATCAACCTTGCCCCATGAGCTGGCCTCCTTGAGGGTCGAGCCGGAAAGAGCACCGTCACGCTCATCGGCAACCGTGATCTGTACAGCATAAGTATGCATCGAAACATCCTCGTAACCGAGAACTTCAGCCGCAACAACGATATCCTGGGTAAAGTTTTTCGGAACACCACCACCGATCATGAAAATACCGGTTTTGTCATTCTCTATCTTGATTCTGGTAAGTTCACGAAAATCCTTTACAGAGTCAATTGCCACATGCTTTTCGGGATTGTTCCACTGATGATGCACCAGCCCGAAACCTGCCGAGCAGTCGGAAAACGCTGGACAGAAAATCGGTACGCCCTTTTCATAAGCCTTATAGACAATCGAGTTTTTATCGTGATTGTTTGCCTCGATATATCTGGCCATTTCAACAATGAACTCCCGTGATGAATAGACTCCAGGCTGCATTGAATTGGCAATGATCGCCGTTGTTTCATCACAAACGCGCAGATCATCTTCATCGATATAGGTGTCATAGATGCGGTCGATATGCATCTCTCTGAGAATGGCATCATCAATAAAGGGAGTCCCCTTGTAGTGACGAAAGCCAAGTGCTTCAAAAAAGTCCTGGTCAACAATATTTGCCCCGGTCGAAACAATGGCATCCACCATGTGACTGTCGATCATGTCAATGATCACCTGCTTCAATCCTGCGCTTATCAATGAACCGGCAAGAGTTAAAATAACGGCGCACTCCTTGTCCTGCTGCATAAGATCAACAATTGATGCCGCTCTCCAGAGATTCCTTGCCTGGAAAGCAGTCTCGCCCATCTGGTCAATAAGAGGAACTATATTGAGTTGTTTAATATCAATATGGCGGATCGGTGCTGAGAGAAACTCCTCTTTTCTGACTCCTGATTCCATAACGACTCCCGACACGGTTAAAAGTGACTAAATAAAAAAAGAGAGTAAGCTTACTATATCACACACTCAAATTACCGGATGCTGCTTCCTTCCGGACCTGACATGGTTGGGCAAGTGAATGTTGTATAGGACTTACTCTCTATAATATCTTCTTTCCGACCTTTCTTTTTTTATAAAGAAATCGAAACAAGTTGCATAATATAGCGCAACGAAAGCAAAAAAACAAACAAAGCTCTTTTATCTTTCTCTGAACTGTTATAACTTCTCAGGCACTCGGAGCCTTGTGTATAAACCGACCTTGCCTGAATCCACAGCCTTTGCTGGGGGTTGAGAGCGGCAAAAATCATCTTATGGGAACACAGCGAATTTTAAGCGGGATGCGGCCTACCGGCCAACTCCATCTCGGACACTATACCGGAGCTCTTGAAAACTGGGTAGAGCAACAGAATCTGCTTGCCAGTGACGGATCGAGAATTTATGAGACATGCTTCCTCATTGCCGACTATCACAACCTGACGACCTCTCTTGACACCACCGAAATCTATCACCATACCATCGACATGCTTATCGACTGGCTTGCTGCAGGTGTCGATCCCGAAAAAAGCCCTGTTTTCCGCCAGTCACAGATCAAGGAACATGCCGAACTCTTTCTGCTTTTTGCCATGCTTATCACCTCGGCACGACTCGAAAGAAACCCGACACTGAAGGAACAGGTCCGCGACCTGAATATGGAGTCACTGGTCTACGGCCATCTTGGTTACCCTGTACTGCAGGCCGCCGATATCCTTCTCTATAAAGGCAACGTTGTTCCTGTAGGAGAAGACCAGATCCCCCATGTGGAGATCACCAGGGAGATTGCACGCAAATTCAACAATCACTATCCTCATCCCGTTACCGGAGATGTATTCCCTGAACCGGAGCCGAAAATCACCAAATTCTCGCGCCTTCTTGGCCTTGACGGAAAGACAAAAATGTCAAAGTCTCTCGGTAATACCATTCTCCTGGCAGATGGCCCGGATGAGATCATGCAAAAAATGCGTTCAGCGGTCACCGACAGAGAGAAAATCCGCAAAAACGATCCCGGGCACCCTGAAGTCTGTACAGTCTTCAGTTACCATGCAAAATTCGCTTCTCCGCAGCAACTCTCAAGCATAGAGGAAGATTGCCGTGCCGGCCTGCTTGGCTGTGTCGATTGCAAAAAACTTTGTGCGGCCAACATTTCCAGTGAGCTGGCACCACTGCTTGAAAAACGGCGCTATTATGAAGCTCATACCGATCTTGTAAAAAGCATTCTTCATGAAGGAGAAATAAAGGCCAAAGTCATCGCCGAGAGTACCATGAAGGAAGTGAGAACAGCCATGAGGCTTGGCGAATAAACCTCCCCTGAAAAATCTGTTACCCGAATGCCAGATAACACAAAACGTGCCTTTATTTTCGATATGGATGGAGTGCTGACCGATAACATGCGCCTCCATGCCGATTCATGGGTAGAACTGTTCAGGGATTTCGGCCTTGAAGGACTTGATGCCGAGCGCTATCTGGTTGAAACCGCAGGAATGAAAGGCCTCGATGTCCTCCGCTACTTCCTCGATCCGGAGATCAGTGAGGCTGAAGCCCATCGCCTTACGGAACTCAAGGATTTTCTCTACCGCATCATGTCGCGCGAACTCATCAAACCCATGGCTGGTCTCAAGGATTTTCTCGATGAAGCTGAAGAACGCAACATCCTTCTTGGCATTGGCACTGGCGCTGGCCCCCGAAATATTACCTATGTGCTCGGACTCCTGAACCTTGGCGATAAATTCAGCGCCATCGTTGACCCTTTTCAGGTCAGTCACGGCAAACCACACCCTGATATCTTTTTGAAAGTCGCCGAACTTCTGGAGGTACCACCTTCGGAGTGCATAGTGTTCGAAGATGCCTTGCCAGGTGTCGAGGCCGCCAGCCGGGCAGGCATGAAGTGTGTTGCCGTAACGACGACCAACAGTGCCGAAGCGTTCAGAAAATTTGACAATGTTGTGCAAGTCATCGACGATTTTACCCGGCTTTGCCCCGACAAGCTCTTTGCAAAAAACCAACAATGAGCAGCAACCTACTACCCTTTTACAAAGAAACAGATGCATGAATTTTTTCTCCCTGTCATTCAGAGAGCCCTCTCTCTGGCATCGATTACAACTGACAAGCCAATCCAGACAGAACAGCCTTCGGACAAGAAGTTCGGTGACTTTTCAACAAATATAGCCCTGCTTGCGGCAAAAGAGTGCAAAAGAAACCCGCGAGAACTTGCCAGGGAGATAATCGCACACCTCGAATTTCCTCCCGATACCATTTCAAAAATAGAGGTGGCAGGAGCCGGTTTCATCAATTTTTATCTTACCCCACTCTTTATCATGCGCTCCGTCCAGCAGGTACTGCAAGAAGGAGAGTCATACGGAAATGGGTGCAACGGCAAGGGACAAAAGGCCATCGTGGAATATGTGAGCGCCAATCCGACCGGTCCGCTGACCATTGGAAGAGGACGGGGCGGAGTGCTTGGAGACTGTATCGCAAACCTTTTTGCAACACAAGGATTCGAGGTTACACGAGAGTACTATTTCAACGATGCCGGACGTCAGATGCAGATTCTCGGTGAATCAGTACGTTACCGCTATCTTGAACGCTGCGGTCGGGAGATCGAGTTTCCTGCCACCCATTACCAGGGCGAATATATAAGGGAGATAGCCGAAAGCATCTACAACGAGAAGGGCAGTTCACTGGCAGAACAAAGCGAAGTGCTGATTTTCAAAAAGAGTGCAGAAGAGATCATTTTCAGTTCCATACGCAAGACTCTGGAGCGCCTCAGCATCCGCCATGACTCATTTTTCAATGAGCACAAGCTCTACATTGCCAGCGACGAGAACCCGTCAGCCAATGATGCCGTTATTGAAGCACTCAATGCTGCCGGCTTTATCGGCAATTACGACGGGGCGACCTGGTTTCTGACAACAAAACTTGGTCAGGAAAAGGACAAGGTTCTCATCAAGTCAACAGGTGAACCGAGCTACCGCCTTCCCGATATAGCCTATCACATAACAAAGTTCGAGCGCAACTACTCCATGATCGTCAATGTGTTCGGTGCCGATCATATCGACGAATATCCTGACGTCATAGAGGCTCTGAAAATTCTCGGTTACGATACCCAGCGTATCAAGGTTGCCATAAACCAGTTTGTCACGACAACGGTTGACGGCCAGACACTTAAAATGTCAACAAGAAAGGGGAACGCCGATCTGCTCGACGACCTGATTGACGATGTCGGAGCTGACGCAACCCGGCTCTTTTTCATCATGCGCAGCAAGGATTCTCACCTGAACTTCGATGTTGAGCTGGCAAAAAAACAGTCGAAAGACAACCCGGTCTTTTATCTGCAATATGCCCACGCAAGAATTTGCAGCCTCCTGCGCATGGCCATACAGGAAAAAGAGTTTGACCCTGCCTCCATCACAGAGCATCACCTTCTGCAGCTTCTCGATTCCCCGACGGAACTGCAGCTTGGATTTGCCCTGCTGGATTATCCCGATATGATAAAAACAAGCCTTAGAATGCTTGAACCGCAAAAAATGGTAGAATACCTTCACTCCCTGGCTGAGCTTTTTCACAAGTTTTACCAGGAGTGCCCCATTCTCAAGGCTGAGCCGGATATTTCAAAAGCACGATTGTTTCTTTCACTGGCAACACGTCAGGTGCTGCGTAACGGGTTCAGAATTCTCGGCGTTTCAGCTCCTGACTCTATGTAGCAGAACTCAATGGCTTGCGATAAAGCCCCTGCTCGATAATGTAGCGACGCACAGCAGGCGGAACAAGCCCGGAGATAGATTGACCGGAAGAGACAAGCTCCCGGATATCGGTTGAGGAGAGTGGATAATCGAAGTCAATAAGTTCGATTCCTCCGTTCCGGGGCATGCTACCGGAAGGAAGAGTGTTCACTTCAGTTGACGCTCTTCTGAAAACCGCAATATCACACAAAGAAAAAAGCTTCTCATAATCTTTCCACGAGTGAAACTCCCTGAAGCTGTCTTCACCGACAAGCAAGGTAAGCCTGTCGTGCGGATAGAGTGCATGGACATAGTTGAGAAGATCAACCGTATAGGATGGCTGCTGTTTCTCAAGCTCCCAGCCACTTACCTCACTGCATGCGTCACCAGTGCCATTGATTTCTGAAGAGAGGAGTTCGACCATGCGCTTTCTGTGCACATCGGGAGCCCCCCTCTCTGGCTTGAAAGGATTGTTGGAAACAGACACAATGAGCCTGTCAATAGCCAGAAGCTCCCTGGCAAACAGACAGAGAGCGAGATGACCATTGTGCGGAGGATCGAATGTGCCACCGAATACAGCCAGATGCATGGCCAACTCCGTTATTTTTTACTGAAATTCTTTGCGATCTGCTCTCTGACAGAGTGCATCTGCTGTTTTTGATCCGGATAAAGCTGCAAGTACTGATCAAGCGCCTGTCCGGCATCAAACCACTTTTGTCTCTTTACCAGCACATCAATTTTTCCTGACCAGGCCTGCCTGACATAGACAGTGTCGGAATAACGCTTTATGAGTTCGTCATAAAAGATACCGGCAGCCTTGTACTTTTTGAGCTGAACATACTGCCGGGCTATGAAAAAGAGATTTTTTGCAAGTTTTTCCCTCAACACCGGAATTGCTTTGGCGGCATATCTTACACTGTCAATGCGGGAAAATTGAGCCAGTGCTGTCGCATAGTTCTGCTTGTAGGACTGGTTTTCAGGGTTGAGCTTCAGCAACGACCGATAGGTCTCAAGATCACTCGATACCTTTGCAGAATCCGTTACCGGGTAAATATCCAGATAGAGAGCAAACTGTTCAATGGCTTTACTGGTATACTGCTGATCGAGTTCAAAATGCGCAGAGAGCTGTTCACATGATTTTGCAATCATAAACTGGGCTGTTCTTGCAAAAGGAGTGGATGGCATCTGACGCAAAAGACGGGTAAACATATCCGATGCAAGCATATACTGCCCCGAATAATAATAGCTCTTTCCAAGAAGAAAAAGCACATCATCCTCAAGTGCCGTTGCACGGGAGGTAAAGAGCAGTGATTCAAGCAAAAGAACCGCAGCATCGTAATCCTTCTTCTCATAACTATTCACGGCTCTGCCATAGCCTTCAGCTACACGGGAAGTTGCCGTAAGGGCTGGTTTGGAAGAGGAACAACCCGAAATCATAATGGAACCAATCGCAAAAAGAATCAAGACCGAATGAGAAAACCACCTGGGAACCGACATAGAAGAACTCCATTATCCGTTTTAACAAAAAAGAGAAATCTTAAAAAAAAAAAACGCACTCAACGGCACAAATGAAGGTACCGATTTTAATAGCATGATTGCCTGGCTGGATCACTGAAGAAAAACAGGGGTTTTCCCGACAGTGCCATTACAATCTGATCAGGTAAGTCTGGCTCCCGTTTTACCGGGTTTGTCCGAAGTATTACAACTGCCGGATGTCGAAATACCAAGCAATGTATAGAGAGGACAAAATCCGGTCAATGAGGTCAAAAGCGGCACAAGCCCTATCGCTCCCCACCATGAATTACCTGCGATACCAATCAGAATAACCACAACACCAATAACAGCACGGATTGTCCTGTCAGTTTGTCCCATGTGTTGCGCCATAACATCCTCCGTTATAAGGGTTAAATGAATGTTTACAGAGAACCCGAACCAGCTTTCAGAGTAAAATTACAATCTCTTTGCCTGAGAAGCAATCCCGGATACTTTTTTCTCCTTTGCAGCAACCACTCTGGATAGCTCACACATCCATAAAACAGGGGATTGCCCGCTTCAATATTGGCTGCCATGATAATTCAGTATCCGGTAAATAACAAAATCCGCCGGAAAAAGAGGCGGATCAATGGCAGAAACTGCCCTGAAAATAACCATGTGGAGCTTAGGGGAGTCGAACCCCTGACCTTCTCATTGCGAACGAGACGCTCTACCAACTGAGCTAAAGCCCCGACTGACAAATGCTACAAATTTATTCCGATGCTTACAAGCCGTCTCACACAGAATGGCTAAAAAAATAGCCTGCGCGAGCAGGCTATTGGCCGTTTAACAGCTCATTTCAACTTTGGAAAATCTCATGCTTCGGAAACAAGTGCTTTCCTGAGCATCTGAAGCTGGTGGCTGATGCTGCCATCAAAGATGGTATCACCGATTTTAACCGAGACCCCTCCAAGCAGCGCCTCATCGAGAGACATTCTTGGACGGATTTTTTTGCCGGTATAATCAGCAAGCCTGGCGACAAGTTTGCCTGCCTGTTCTTCAGAGAGTGCCACTGCACTGGTAACATCGACATTGATAACTCCTCTCTTCTCATCGAGGAGAATCTGAAACTCGTCAATAATTTCAGGCAGAAGACCTGCACGTTTTTTTCTGGCTATCAGCCTTAAAAACAGAAACATTTTTTCGCCGACTGAATCCCTGAACACCTCTTCGAGGATATGAATTTTCTTGTCCCCTTTGACAAGTGGACTCCGCAACGCATGAACCAGATCACGGGAATTTTGAAGAACCTCCTTGATCTGACTCAACTCTTCAACAATCTGGTCGAGAAAACCACCCTCTTCAGCAGCGGACAGGAGAGCCGAAGCATATCGGCGGCTTGCAATGAGACTTGACATGACGGTGAGGGTTTTCAGTTACGTTTTGTTGCGAAATCCTGGAGCATGCTGTCAACTATCTTTTTCTGCATCTCGGCATCAAGAGTGTTCCTGATAATTTTTTCAGCGCCCCTGACTGCAAGATCAGCGACCTCATTTCTCAGAACATCAAGCGCACGGCGTTTTTCCTGCTCGATCTCATCCTTGGCCATTGCTATCATTTTTTTAGCTTCAGCCTGGGCCTTCTCAGAGAGATCTGCACGAAACTTGTCGGCATAATCTTTACCTTCACGAATTATCTTATCAGCTTCGGCATCGGCTTTGGCAAGCAATTCCCTGTTTTTACGCAAAATCGCCTCAGCCTCATCCTTCGCCTGATGCGCACGGTCAATTGAAGACTGAATTCCCTTTTCCCTTTCTTCCAGAGCATTGAGGATTGGTCCCCAAGCAATTTTCTTCAGAATAAGCAGCACAATCACAAATGTCAGCGCAGTCCAGAAAATAAGACCTGGATTTGGGCTCAGAAGACTGCCGGCAAGAAGTATGGTTCCCGACGTAAGCATGAACAATTTTTCCTTTAACAGGTTAATAAAATCCAATTGCGGTCTGATGAGATCAGCCGCAATCGGGATATCTTCTGTATTGAATCCGCAGGCAGTTCAAGCTTATTTAAGAGCAAGAAGCACACAGATAACTTCACCGAACAGAGCAACACCTTCAATAAGAGCTGCAGCAATAATCATGGTAGTACGGATATCCGCAGTCGCTTCAGGCTGACGAGCAACGCCTTCGGCTGCAGAAGCCGCAACGTTACCAATACCAAGACCAGCGCCGATAACAGCAAGACCAGCACCAATACCAGCTCCTAAATAACCCAAACCTAAACCTTCCATCTTGTAATTCCCCGTTTATTTTTTTTGTAAGTTTTCAGCTAAAAAAGTGGTTTTAAACCCGGTCAGTAAAACGCATAAAAATAAGAGTTATTCCCTAATATTCCTTACCCCAAATTAATGTGAGGCAACTGCTGCATCATGCTCGTCATGTCCTTCGTGCGCCGATGCAAGTCCAATGAAGAGAGAAGAGAGCATCGTAAAGATAAAGGCCTGAAGAAAAGCTACAAACAGCTCAAGCAGGTCGATAAATATCGAAAAAGGTACCGACATGACAATTGCAACAACAACACTTTTCAGGATAAAGCTGATAAAGATCAGACTGAGAATCATGATGTGACCCGCTGTCATATTGGCAAACAACCGGATAGAGAGCGCAACTGGTTTGGTAAACAACCCGATAAACTCAATCGGAACCATGATGATCCAGAGCGCCGGATGAGTTCCGCCAGTAAGATGAGCAAGATAACCCTTGATGCCATGAGCCTTCAGTGCGGCAACCTGCGTTATGAGAAAGGTAATGGTTGCAAGCGTCAGGGTAACGCTGATATTGCTGGTAGCTGTCGCTGCATAGGGAACAAGCCCGAGAAGATTGCAGAACAAGATGAAAAAGAAAACGGTCAGAAGGTAGTTGATATATTTTTCATAACCGACGCCAATGTTGGCCTTGGCTACATCAGTACGGATAAACTCAACCAGCGCTTCCATGGCATTGGCAATCCCTTTTGGCGCCTGACGGGCTGTCATATTCTTGTACTTGCTGCCAACCAGGGAAAAAACCAGAAGAAGAAGAGCCGAAGCAACCCAAAGCATAACGACATGCTTGGTTATTGAAATATCAATTCCGGCAATCGGAGGAATTTTGGGAAGATGGATTTCACCAAAAGGGTCAAAGGTTAGGGTGCTGTTGTCACGCACATGATGCATGATAACATCACCGGCTTTCTCCTCTCCCTCAGTAGCCTCTGCACCATGTTCAGGCTTGGCGGCCTCTGCCACCACCCCGGCCTGGGCAGCAACTGCACTGCCATGAGGAACAACTGCCTGCTGTTCAGGAGATGCTACAGCTGCGCTGTTGGCACTCAGCAGAAAAGTTACAAAAATTGCGATAACCCTGAAAAAAGCTTTGGCCTGTATGACGTTTACCCGTTTCATGCAGTGTTTTTTTTCTGTTTATTTTTCTTTTGATATCCGAGAATCTCAACTATGACATAGATACAGTAAAAGGCAAAAAACGAGAGAACAAAATCATTAATAACCGCCAGATCCCTTACAATGACAACGGCAATAAGCACCATCAGCAAGAGCATCCTTATAACCAGCCCTCCGAAAACAACCTTCGTGAATACCCGCTGCTCTTTATCAAATGCATAGTCAAAGAGAAGATAACCGGTGACGGCATTGGCCGCAACCATTACCCATGCATAAAATACAGATCGATAATCAACACTTCCGTGACCAAGAACTGTAAAAATAACCGTCCATAAAATGACGGACAAGATACATAACTTTAAAAGAAAATCAAACAATGGTTTCATCACACGACACTCTTTGCTGGTTAACAAACCCAAAACGCTCTGGCTGGCTATTTCTTTTTGTTGGCCATCCGAACCACCTTCATAAGCACAAGAGCCATACCGCACATACCAATCAAGACACCAAGCAACAGAAGCAAGGGTGAAGTGCCAAGCTTGCTGTCGGCCCAGAAACCGAGCATAACAAAAAAAACAAAGCTTGCGGCAATCTGCAAGCCCAGTCCCATATAATCGGAAAGCGCCCGGACTGAACGGCCAAATTGAACAGGGAAGCGCTCCTCTTCATGATTGTTCATCGATCCATGTTCCCTTGTTTACATTCCTGCCCATACCACCTCATCAAAAAAAAGGGCAGTGCGCTCAGTCAAAGAACGAAAGATAATACTCTTGGGGAAATAATGAACTTTTACCTGCGATTCTTCCGATTGCACGGATGAGACTCATTGGGGGAAAAATCATATTTTACAAGCCACACCGTTGTCAAAAAAAGAGCCATGGTGCAATCGGAAACAAAAAAAAGAGGGGATGAACCATCAATGACCCGAATAAAGCAATCCCTTGACCACCCGGAATATATCGTGCCAAAATGTTTCCGTGGATACCCTGAACTCGTTGCGCTGCAGAGCACAAGAAACGGTGGCATAAGCACTGCTCCCTATGCTTCGCTGAACCTCGGAACCAATACCGGAGACCGTGTGGAAAATGTTTACGAAAACACCCGGCGACTATGTGCCACAGCAGGCATCGATCCCGGACAAATGGTCAGCTCCGATCAGGTTCACGGCACAGCAATTCTTCTGGCAGAGAAGCCGGGACGGTACCCCGGTTATGACGGGTTCATTACTGATAAAAAAAATCTTTTCCTCTCGGTCTTTACTGCGGATTGCTACCCAGTGCTGCTCTTCGACCCCCGACATCGAGCTGTCGGAGCAGTTCATGCTGGATGGAAAGGATGTGCAGGAAAAATAGTCATGAAAACCATCGAGGCCATGGTGAAAAATTTTAACACCATCCCGGAAGAGACTGTTGCCTTTACAGGAACAGGAATTTCTGCCACAGCCTATGAGGTCGGGCCCGATATGATCGAAAAATTTCCGGCGGAGTGCTGCCGACTCTCGACAAACAGCTCACCGGAAAAAGATAAATACCTGCTCGATCTGGCCAGGGCAAACTACCTGCAGTTACTTGCATCCGCAATCCCGGAAGCAAATATCGAGCAATCACTCTTTTGCTCATACCGGGACAGCAACATATTTTTCTCCTACCGGCGGGACAATGGAACAACCGGACGCATGCTCAGCCTGATCGGTATCAGATCATTCTAAAACAGCAGCCTCCCCTTACAGGAAGCTCCTGCCGGAAAATCCGTACAAATCATGAGCCTGGCGAGAGATATCCTCCCTGAAATCAGGATGCGCAATGCTTGCAAGAGCTTCAGCGCGCTGACGAAGATTTTTGCCATGCAGGTTTACAATACCAAACTCGGTAACGACATACTGTACGTGGGCTCTCGTGGTGACAACGCCTGCCCCCTGCTTGAGCTGGGGTACAATCCTTGACTGACCGTTCCTTGTGGTTGACGGCAGCGCAATAATCGGCTTGCCTCCCTTTGAGAGTGCAGCTCCACGAATAAAATCCATCTGACCGCCAACTCCGGAAAAATATTTCTGGCCGATTGAATCTGCACATACCTGACCGGTCATGTCAATTTCAAGGGCGCTGTTGATGGCCGTCACTTTAGGGTTTTTTCTGATCTCCCTTGTATCGTTGACATAATCGGAAGGAAGCATCTCTATAAGCGGATTATCATCGACAAAATCATAAAGGCGTCTGGTTCCAACAAGAAAGCTTGCAACGATGATCTCTTTATGAGAACGTTTTTTACTGCCGTTGATCACACCTTTTTTTACAAGATCGATCACACCATCCGAAAACATTTCGGAATGAATACCAAGATCCTTGTGGTTGGAGAGCGCCGCAAGGGTCGCATCGGGAATTGCACCAATACCCATCTGCAGGGTAGCGCCATCCTCGACAATAGAGGCGATATGACGACCGATATTTATTTCCGTATCACTCAACTCGTGGCGGGGTGTTTCAGGAAGGGCATCATCGACATCGACCATCGCATGAATCTTGCTGGCATGAAGCATTCCCTCTCCATGTGTACGGGGCATGTTAGGATTCACCTGGGCAATGACCAGCTTTGCTGCATGAACAGCCGCCAGGGTTGCATCAACCGAAACCCCGAGAGAACAGTAACCGTGACGGTCAGGAGGAGAAACATGAACAAGGGCCACATCAAGCGGAAGTACCTTGTTATGAAACAGGGAAGGAACATCGCTCAGAAATACGGGAATTGCATCTGCATCACCGTTCTGAACGGCTGAGCGGATATTTTTACCCACAAATAACGCATTCATCCGGAAGCTTTCACGATACTCCGGTTTTGCATAAGGCGCATTGCCTTCGGTATGAAGACTTACAATTTCGACATCTCTCAACTCACTTGCGCGTGCCACCATCGCCTCTATCAAACGCTGCGGTGTTGCTGCCGCAGTATGAAGAAATACTCTGTCACCCGACTTGATTCTTGCTACCGCATCTTCTGCGGAAAGCCTGCTACAATAATGCATGAAATCCTTGTTTTGATTGTCTTATGAGAAAAGCTGTTTCAGAGCCCGTTGTTTTTCCGGCGGAGATATGCCGGCGTATCTGAAAGACCTTTCTGAATTTTATCTTCGTGCTCCCCTGTTCCACCCGGTAAAGAAGGGTTGTGATCACTCCCGGTATTTTTCCGTCCGCCCACTTCATGCGGGTCATGGATAGACAACTGCCTTCTGATATAGGCCGGAATACGCAAGTCCTCTTCCTGGCGCTCAGGATAGAGTGACGCAGACTGCCTGACTGACGGAGCTGCCTGAGCGTGCCTGAGACCCGGAGAAGCAACAGATGGCCTTACTGCATGTGCTTTTCCTTCTTCCTGATCGTTGCGCTTGAAACCGGTAACAATAACGGTAACCCGTATTTCACCGGACACTTGTGGCTCGTCAACATAACCATTGATAATCTTGGCCTCACTGCCAACCTGCTCCTCGATATAGTTCATGGCATCCGACATGTCCCTCATGGTGACCTCGCCGGTAATGTTGACCAGCACTCCTTTGGCTCCCTTTACAGAAACCCCTTCAAGCAGGGGACTGTTGAGAGCATCAGACGAGGCTTTCAGTGCCCGGCGTTCGCCTGCGGCAGCAGCAGAGCCCATGACAGCATCTCCTGCCCCGGACATAATGCTGCGCACATCGGCAAAGTCAACGTTGACATGACCGTGACGGGTAATAATGTCAGCGATACCCTTTGCCGCCCGGTAGAGGACGTCATTGGCCATATTGAACGCTTCAGTGGCACTGACCCCCTCCTCGGCTATACTGAGAATCTTTTCATTCTCAACCAGAATAAGGGTGTCGATATATTTCCGCAATTCAGCAATACCGCCATCAGCAATCTTTGCCTTGACCTGTCCTTCGAAATTAAACGGTCTGGTCACAACCCCGATAGTGAGTATGCCCATATTTCGGGCAATCGAGGCAATCACCGGGGCAGCACCGGTACCGGTACCCTTGCCCATGCCTGCAGCAATAAAAACAAGATCCGCACCCCTGAGCTGAGCAGCGATGATTTCCCGGTCGTCATCTGCCGCCTGACGACCTTTTGCAGGATCAGCTCCTGCACCAAGCCCATTCGTAGCTTTCTTGCCGATCTGAACCCTCAGTGGCGCTTTCGAGTTCAGAAGCGCCTGACGATCAGTATTGAAAACGATATATTCAACACCGCTGATTTTCCTGTCGATCATATTGTTTACCGCATTGCCGCCGCAACCTCCTACGCCGACAATCCTTATGGTAACCCCTTTTCCCTGGTCACTGTCAAACAGGCCGGGATCCAGCTCAAATGCCATTGGTAAGTTCTCCCCTGTGAATCGCTCTTGTTGTCTCTCTTGTCATAGTTGCTCCCAGAATTTCTTCATGCGATCAACAATTTTTTTTCTGGCCTGGTTCTGTTCCTGCGTTGCAGCCTCTTCCTCGATGCCTGGAGTGATCTCAGCAGGGCTTGCCTCAGCAGTCGAAGCAAAACTGTGATCTCCTGAGAGGTTGTTCTGAAATGCATGAGCAACAAGACCCATAACGGTTGCGTACATGGGATTGTTGACGGAACCCTTGATCCCGCCGGAGACCCCTTCGGGATAGCCTATACGGACATCAAGACCGAGAACATCATGGGCAAGCTCTTCAGTACCCGGAAGAAGCGAACCGCCTCCGGTTATAATCGCTCCCGCGTTGATATATTCGTAATAACCCGAACGCTTTACAGAGTCTCGAACAAGCTCGAAAATCTCCATCATACGGGCTTCAATGATCATGGTCAGAGAGCTCTTCGGAAAGGATTTCTGGGGACGACCCTCGATACCTTCAACAAGAATATCCTCATCCTCACCACTGAGACGACTGTACGCACAACCATGATTTATTTTCAACTCCTCGGCAACCTCGTAAAGAGCCTTTACCCCGTGAGCAACATCATGAGTGACATCATTGGCCGCAACCTTGATAACCTCTGAATAACGGATCGCACCGTCAATGTAGATGGCAACCTCGGTGGTTCCACCCCCTATATCGATCACAACCACGCCGCTTTTCTTCTCACGCTCTTTCATGACCGCCATACCCGAAGCTACCGGTTCAAAGGTTACCGCACTGATCTCCAGGCCAGCCTTCTCGACGCACTGTTTAATATTACGGATTTTTGTCCTCAGTCCGACAACAATATATGCACTCCCTCTCATGGTCGTACCAGCCATTCCGATCGGATCAAGAAGACCCTCCTGGTCATCGACAATGAATTCCTGCGGAATGACATGAATAATTTCATGATCGATATCCAGATACCGGATATTGGTCTTGGCCTTCTCAAGAAACCGCTTCACATCGGAATCATTGACAATCCCTGTCTGGTTGATGCTGATTTCTGAATTACTGTGAATACAGTGAACATGGGCTCCCGAAATCCCGACGTTCACGCCGTGAATACGAATGGAAGACTCCCGCTCTGCATCGGCAACAGCCGCTCGGATGGCGGCTACAGTCTTGTTGATATTGACAACGGTAGCCCGCTGAAGACCATCGGAATTTGAACGCCCCTTTCCAAGAACATTGAGCTTTCCAATTTCATCTTTTTCGGCCACCACAACACACACCTTGGTTGTCCCGATATCAAGACCTACGGCAATATTGCTTTTCAGCATTGTTTTATTCTTGCATTATTATCACTGGGAAAGAGCCTGTGGAACCTCTTGAGAGAGCGATTCAGTAGTAAAAATCCGTCCCTTGAACCGCAAATCCACACTCTCATAAGAGCCAAAACCTTTTTTTGAAACTACCTTTTGCCAGAATATCTCGAATTTTTTCAACTTTTCCTTGAAGTTACCGTCATTACCAACAATAAAACGGGTGGGAGCCTGAACAGCAATGCAATAGCTTGTATTACCAGCTTCAAGGTGAAGCTCACGAATAAGCATTCGCGCATAATCACTTCCTGAAAGCGCATCGAGAAACTGCAACACCAATTCGATATCACGCGGATCAAGTTGCTGCAGACCATTTTCTGCCGCTTTAAGCCGGCTTATTCCCGAAACCTGGAGTAATTTCGGCACACGCGCCGAAAACTCTTGTTTGGCGGGAAGAAGAAAGCCATCACGGTCAACCGCCATCTCTCTTCCGTCGATAACCGCAAGAGCTACAGGCGTGCGTTCGATAACCCTGACACGGACAATCCCGTTCAGCTCTTTACCAATAACAGCATCCCTGACATAGGGAAGCACCTTGATGCGTTCTTTCAGCTCTTCGGGATCAAGTTCCTGCAGATTTCTGCCTTTATAACCTTTCACGCGCCCGGAAATCTCCAGCCCGGAAACAAGCGAATTCCCTTCAATGACAAACTCCCTGACCATCACCCCTTTTTTCCAGCGCGATGCATGGGAAACCAAACCAGCAAGAGCTGCAACAACAATCAGAACAATCAACAACAGCACTTTCCAGTTGCCTCTGTAAACCCGCAGAGAATCATCGACGTTCTCAACCTCGTCAGCCCCCCCGGCAGCTCCCGGAGTACCGGAACCCTTATATTCTCTCTCTCCAGAATCAGGCATAGGAAAATAGTTTGTCAAATCCGTTCATGACACCCTTCAGGCACAAAGGCTTGGCAGATTCTCTCCACACTCATTAACCTGTTGACTGCAAAACCTTTTAATGAGCCTCACTGCCCTCTGCTCCATCACCTTGACTGCTGTCCCATTCACTGCGGCAGAGTTCGGCAACTTTTGACGCAAGTTGGGTAATATCCCCCGCGCCCATGAAAAGAATCATATTGCCACTCACAGAATATGGCCTGAGAAGAGAAAGAAGAAGCTCTTTGTCGGCAACAAACTCAACATGCTTTCCACCCGCCTTACGGACAGCGGCAGCCACAAGCTCTCCGTCAACTCCGGGATAATCAACCGCCTTTTCACGGGCAGGATAGACATCGGCGACATAAACAATATCAGCCCTGGAGAGCGCCCAGCCATATTCATCGGCAAACTCTCTGGTACGGGAAAACAAATGCGGCTGAAAAACAGCAACCACCCTCGAATCCATCCATCCGCTTTTGGCCGCCTTGACAGTCGCCTTCACTTCTGAAGGGTGATGAGCATAGTCATCGACCACCATCAGCCCCGCACCATTGTCGTATTTGACCTGAAAACGCCTCCTCATGCCGCTGAACTTTCCAAGCCCGGCAATCAGCCACTCGGGCGTGATACCCAGCTCAAGACCTGCCGAAAAAGCCGCCAGGGCATTGAGCACATTGTGGCGTCCCGGCACATGAATACAGACATCGCGAAACTCCCGTCCAAAAGCATTAATGGTAAAGATCGTGTGCTGTTTTTCGGAAACAATATCCGAAGCCATCACATCGGCTGGCTCCTCAATGCCAAAAGTGGTATAGCGACGATTCATTGAGGGGATAATTTTTCTGACCTCCGGCCAATCGACACAGCATATCACACGACCGTAAAAGGGAACCTTGTTGGCAAAAGCAATGAAGGCCTTTTTCAGCTCTTCAAGCGTTCCGTAGGTATCCATGTGCTCCGACTCAAGACTGTTGACAATGGCAATGGTCGGAGTAAGCTTCAAAAAAGCACGATCATACTCGTCGGCCTCGATGACCATGTACTTGCCTTCACCAACGACCGTACTGCCTTTCAGATAGTCCGATATCCCGCCAATCATGACAGTCGGAAACTCGCCCGACTCGATAAGCATGGTGGCAATCATGGCTGTTGTGGTGGTCTTGCCATGAGTACCGGAAATACAGATTCCATACTTGTAACGCATGAGTTCACCAAGCATTTCATCCCTCTTTATGACAGGAATACCCGCTTTTTCAGCCGTCAGGATCTCGATATTCTCTTCCGGCCTGATTGCAGACGAGTAGACAACAACGTCACACGAAGAAATATGCTCTGCACGGTGTCCCCGGTAAATAAGAGCACCATGCTCGACAAGTTTATCAGTCACTTCGCCAGACGAAAGATCCGAGCCTGTAACCTCGAAACCTGACTTCAGAAGCAACTCTGCGATAGCGCTCATTCCCGCACCGCCTATTCCAACTATATGAACACGTTTTGTTCTGCCCAGTTCCATGAATTCTGATTCCTTAATATTTGTTTGCAAGGCTGATAATTCGCAGGGCAAGCTGACGGGCAGCATCGGGATAAGCAAGTTTCAGGGAGGCTTCACCCATTTTTTGCAGCCTCTCGCTCTCATGCAGCAACTCCAGAATGTTCTTTATCGATTCCCGTTCTGCAAGAGAGTCATCCTCAACGACCATAGCCGCCCCACTTTTGACCAGCGCACGTGCATTGTGACGCTGATGATCCCCGGTAGCGTAAGGAAAAGGCACAAGCACCGAAGGCTTGCCAAGATTGGTCAACTCGGCGATGCTCGAAGCTCCAGCCCTGCACAAAACCAGATCGGCAGCGCTGTAGGCCATACCCATATCTTCAATATAAGGAGCAACCCAAACTGAAGGAGAGAGCGTAACCTTGCTCTTTATTCGCTCAAAATCAAGAGCACCTGTCTGCCAGACAAGATTGGCCGAAACCGTAATTTCATCAAGCCATTGAAGCACCGCATTGTTTATGGAACGGGCGCCCCTGCTCCCCCCAAAAACAAGAAGGGTCGGTCGATCTTCGTGCAGACCAAACCGCATCCTGGCCACAGCAGCCGACTGCAACACGAAAGAGCGTGCAGGATTGCCGGAAACAAAGACTCCCTTTTTTTTAATAAGAAAACGGCGGGCCTCTTCAAAAGAAAGATGCACCTCACTGGCAAGAACCGAAAGCAATTTTGTCGTTACACCAGGAAATGCATTCTGCTCCTGAATGAGAGTCTTTTTTCGCATCAGTTGAGCCGCAAGAAGCAGGGGAGCACTTACAAAGCCACCCGTTCCAACCACTACATCAGGAGCCTCACGCTTGACAAGAGCAACCGCACGACCAAGAGCCGCCGAAAAATCGGCCAGCACACCGAGATTGGCAATGATATCACCCAGAGAGCGACCTCTTTTAAGCCCCCTGACTGGCACGAGATGAAGCCGGTAACCAAGACGAGGCACTTCGGTCGCCTCAATCCCACTGGTAGTCCCGGCAAAAGAAACCCCGACATCTGGAACCAGAAGAGCGAGTTCAGCAGCCATGGCTATGGCCGGATACAAATGACCGCCAGTTCCTCCACCGGCAAAAAGCACTTTCATGACAAACTCCTTTCTGTGACTCCAGACAGGGCTGCCCTGTCAAGCTCCCTTTTCTTGTAACGTGATATACTGATAAGAATACCTACACCGAGAGAGTTAAAGAGAAGCGCTGTACCTCCATAGCTGATAAAAGGAAGTGCCACACCGGTAGTCGGCAGCAAATGGCAGGCAACAGCAATATTGATAAACGCAAAAAGAGAAATGGCCATCGTTATCCCGCTGGCAACATATTTACCGAAATTATCGGGAGCGTGCTTGGCGATGATAAGACCACAGATTAAAAATCCCGTAAAAAGAGCTATGACCACAAGAGCCCCTATAAATCCATACTCCTCACCGATAACGACAAAAACAAAATCGTTGTAGGAAAGCGGGAGATAGAGCTCTCTTTGCTTGCTGGCCCCGATTCCAAGACCGAAAAGACCTCCGTTACCAAGACCGATCAATGCCTGAACGACCTGGTAGCTCAACTCTTTTTCATCGCCACTGAAAAACGAGAGCAGACGGGCAACCCGGTATGGAGCTGCAATGGCAAAAACGGCTGCAATGGGTATCAGGAGCGAAGCCGTTGTCATGAGATGGCGAATATTGACACCACCGATAAACATAAGCATGAATCCAATCAAGGCAATCAGCGAAGCAGTACTGAAGTTCGGTTCGAGCGCCACAAGGGTCACAACCGTCATCAGAAGAGTGAGCAGGGGATAATAGGAGTTATTGAGATCCTTTATATATCCCTGTTTTTCAGTGATAAGCCTTGAGAAATGAAAGATCAGTGTGTATTTGGCCAAGTCAGAAACCTGGAATTTAAGCGGCCCGAAACCTATCCAGCGAGCCGCGCCCGAAATCACATGAACCGCTTTCAGGGCCAGAAGAAGAGTCAGAAGCCCAATACTCAGAAAGAGCAGAATCTTGCTGGTTTTCCAGAAAAAATGATAATCAATCTGAGCAACGAGAAGCACTGCGAGAATCCCCAGCACGGAAAAAACAAGCTGACGCCACAAGAAATATTCAGAACTCGCATATTTGTTTTCCGCCCAGCCCGCACCGCTGCTGTAGACGACGGCAATACCGATACACATAAGCATTGCAACGATGAGCAACAGCAACTTTCCGGCAATTCCCTCGCCTCTTGAAGGAACTGAACGATCCTCCATGACACTTACCCCTGAAGAATCTGAAGTGTGGCCGATTTTCAGCATGGCTGCAACTGATGAACACATTGTTTGAACTGCCTGCCTCGATCCTCAAAATTTTCGAACATGTCAAAACTTGCGCACGCCGGTGAAAACAGCACGGTTTGCCCCTCCTGAGCAAACTCATGGGCAAACGACACCGCCTCTTCGAGAGATTCGGCTGCTTTGAAGGCAATGATACCCTCAAAAGCTGAAGCTAACTTTTCGCGGGACTCACCAATGGCGATAAGCAGAGAGATCTTTTGACGAACAAGATCTGAAACCGAATTATAATCATTCCCTTTATCCCTTCCTCCGGCAATAAGAATTCCCTTGCCGGGAAGCGCTTCGAGAGCCTGGCGAAGGGCATTGATATTTGTTGCTTTTGAATCGTTGACCCAGTCAACCCCGTCAATGGTCATGACAAATTCCTGGCGGTGCTCAACACCCCTGAACTGAGTGAGTGCTGAACACACAGCTTCATTACCGATACCCAGCGCCCTCGAAACAGAAACCGCCGCAAGCGCATTATAGATATTGTGCCGCCCCCGAAAACTCCCTTTCAGAAAATCCGATGTCACGATGACTCGCTCATCGCCGCTGGCCGTACGCACAACAATCGTATCGCCATCAATAAAAACAAACGAACCGTCATGGCCTGCAGGTGGCAGATAATCGATACCAAACGGAATGATTCTGAACGGAAAACGATCCGAAGAACTCTCAAAATGCTCTCTGAGCAACAGATCGTCCGCATTGTAAATGAGCGTATCGCGGGCACCCTGGTTCGCATAAATCCTGAACTTGGCCTCAGCATAGCGCAGCAGATCGCCCTGATAACGATCGAGATGGTCAGGCGTTATATTGGTAATGACGGCAACGTCAGGCCGGAAGGTAATGCAGCGTTCCAGTTGGTAACTGCTCAGTTCGACAACCGCAACATCCCTGGCACTCATATCCCGAACCATTGAAGAAAAGGGAACTCCGATGTTGCCGACACTGTATGATCGGTAACCATTCATGATACCGTCAGCTTCACAAATATGGTGAACCAGGGTAGATGTCGTGGTTTTTCCGTCCGTACCGGTAATACCCACAATTCTTGCCTTACAGAAAAGGCTCGCTATTTCAATCTCGCTATAGAGAGAAATTCCCCTCGACTGCATGGTTTTCACAACCGGAACAGAGGGCCCGATACCGGGACTGATGACACAAAAATCAGCTTCGTAAACCCTCTCTGAATGACCTTCCTCTTCGAAGGCTACCTGCATCTCCTCAAGACGCAACCGCTCCTTTTCTCCGATCCGGCCCACCTCGCTGAGCAATACCTCGGCACCTTCCAGGCGAAGCAGTTCGGCGGCAGCAATACCGCTTTTTCCAGCACCGATTACCGATACCCTTTTTCCCGTTATATCCATTACCTGAGTTTTAAAGTCATGAGGCTGGCAAGAAAAAAGAGAATGGTCACGATCCAGAACCTGATCACAATCTTTTGTTCCGCCCACCCTTTCAATTGAAAATGGTGATGAAGGGGTGCCATCAGAAAAATTCTCCGACCCTGGCCGTACCTCATTTTCGTATACTTGAAATAGAGTACCTGAAGGGAAACCGAGAGCGTTTCAAGAAAAAATGTACCGGCAAGCACCGGCAGAAGCAGTTCCTGCTTGATAAGAAGAGCGATCACTGCAATTGCACTTCCAAGAGCGAGCGAACCGGTGTCGCCCATGATGATCTCAGCCGGGTTGGAGTTAAACCACAAAAAGCCCACACAGGCCATGACAATGGCCATACACACAACGGCAAGCTCTCCACCTCCGGGAATAAATGGAATCTTGAGATAGGCGGCATAGACTGCATTGCCGGCAAGATAGGAAAAACCACCAAGAGCCATAACCACAATGGCCGAACTGCCGGAAGCAAGACCATCAAGACCATCAGTAAGATTTACCGCATTCGAAACAGCCGTAATGATAAACAGAACGACAGGAATATAGAAGTAACCGTAATCAATGGTCAGATGTTTGAAAAACGGCACGGTTGTCGTTGAAAGCAGCACCGAAAAAGCCGGATCATGCCAGGTATAAAGCCCTACGACAAGACCCAGAGAGAGCTGCCCGATAAGCTTGTAACGGGCCGAAAGTCCCCCCTTGATTTTCAGCACAACCTTCCGGTAATCATCAATGAAACCGATGACGCCCATCCAGAGCACAGCAAGCATGACCAGCCAGACGTGAGGATCGATAAATTTTGCCCAAAGCAAGACTGATGCCTCAATGGAAAAAATAATAAGCAAGCCACCCATCGTGGGAAGCTGTTTTTTCTTTTTATGCTCCGGAGGCGCTTCCTCCTTGATCGGCTCAATAAACCGGGACTTCAGGTAGCGGATAAATCCGGGACCGGCAAACAGGGTAATCAGCAGCGCCGTAATTGCGGCAGCGCTGGCCCTGAAGGTCAGGTACTCGATAACATGGAGCCCTGGGGGATCATACATATCGTTGATGTACTTCAACAGATAATAAAGCATACTGTAAATCTTACCTGGTTATGGTTCTTGCATTGATGAGCGCTTCGACAACCCGTTCGAGCTTCATCCCCCGTGATCCCTTGAAAAGCACAGCATCGCCATCATGCACTCCGGCAAGCAATGCATCGAGAAGTTTTTCGTGGCTCTCAAAATGGCCCCTGCAGCAACCGGGCGCCTCCCGGCAGAACAACAGGGCCTTCTCTCCATAAGTAAAAAGCATATCGACAGAACTCTGTTGAATATATCTGCCAATGGTTTCATGTTCAACATCTGCGGCTACACCAAGTTCCAGCATATCACCAAGCACGGCAATTCTCTTTCCTTCACACGCAATATCGCACAGCGCATCGATCGCCAGACGCATGGAGTCGGAATTTGCGTTGTAGGTATCATTGAGGATCATGAGTCCAGAGGAGTCAACCACTTCGAGCCGCTTCCAGCCGGGAGCAGGAATGAGCCGTTCCAGACCATCACGGATCTGGCGAAGCGAAAGTCCAAAATGCAGGCCGACTGCAGCAGCAGCAACCGCATTGATGACATTGTGCTTTCCTGTAAAATTCAGGTGAACCGTTTCGGTACCACAGGCAGAACATAACAGAAAAGAGATGCGTCCGTTCCTGCTCACCGAAATTTCCCTGGCCCAGCAGACATTTTCAGGACTTTCCCTGCTTCCGTAACTGACATGGCTGGCAAGAGCAGCTCCAGCCGTGCTGAGCCGTGGATCGTCTGTATTGACAAATGCAGTGCCTCCATGAGTGCCAAGATATTCGAAAAGCTGAGTTTCGGCTGCGGCAACCCCGTCAAGATCGAAAAGAAACTCCAGATGCTCATGGCCTATATTGGTCAGAACTCCATGCGTCGGCATGGCTATATCGGCAAGCAACGCCATCTCTCCGGGATGATTGATACCCGTCTCGACAACGGCAACAGCGGTATTCCGCTTGAGCTGCAGCAAGGTGAGAGGTACGCCCAGATGATTGTTTTTGTTCCCCTGGCTCATCTGAACAGTGAAAGCCGTTCCAAGTACCGAAGCCACCATCTCCTTGGTTGTGGTTTTTCCATTGCTGCCACCAATAGCCACGACAGGAAAAGAAAACTTGCTGCGATAAATAGTTGCAAGCCGCTGCAAACCGGCCACAGGATCATTGGTGACGATAAAACCTTTTCCGGAAGGAGGCTCAATCGAGCGCTGTGCATCATACCACTGACGGCTCACCATGACCCATGAGGCCCCATTGGCAAAAGCAGTGCCAACATAGTCATGACCATCCGTTCGTTCTCCCCTCAGGGCAACAAACAGCTCCCCCCCTTTCACCTCTCTTGAATCAATGACCACCACCGGCTCGATCATCTCCTGCTGCGGCAACTCCGCCTCTCTGGCAACAACCTCTCCGACGCTCCGGAAATCATCGATCGTCAGAACCCCTTTCACACGCTCTCCTTCTCCGGATTTCCGGAATTGTTTATCTGCAAATACTTTTTTATAAGCTCCTGATCAGAAAAGAAATATTTTTGTCCCGCAATCTCCTGATACTGTTCATGACCTTTTCCCGCCACAAGCAGCAGATCTCCCTTTTTAAGCATCGAAAGCGCCCTCCTGATAGCCTCGGCCCTGTCACTGATTCTTGTGTAATGGTCGCCCGTTATGCCTCGCTCAATTTCATCAAGAATAGAGTCTGGATCCTCGTCACGCGGATTGTCGGAGGTAATGATAAGCTCATCGGCATTTTCGGAGGCAATACGACCCATTTCCGGTCGCTTCGAGCGATCCCTGTTGCCACCGCACCCGAACACCACCACAAGACGTGATCCTTCAGCCTTGAGGGCATTCAGGGCAGAAAGAACCTTGAAAAGAGCATCGGGAGTATGTGCATAATCAACAAAGGCGCTCCATCCAATACTCCCGTCACCGATTCTCTCCATACGCCCATTCACCGAGGAAACTGCCGAAAGAGAGCGACAGATCTCTTCAGGGGCAAGACCCATGCCATAACCGACGGCCGCAGCCTCAAGCACATTCATGACATTGAAAACTCCCGGCAACCCAACCTCCATAGTCACAAGCGCATCGGGAAAATGCAGCGCAACGGTCGTTGAGGCAAAAGAGCTTCCCTTGATATCAGCCCGGAAAACCCGGCTGCACGACAAAAGCGGAGAAAGCGCTGCTGACTGCATGGTAGCACAATATCTTTTTTCAGGCGCAACAGCCATGGCCATCTCTGGAGCAAAAGGGTCATCAATATTGAAGACCGCAAACCCTTCCGGGCTTATCTGCTCAAAAAGCAACTGCTTGGCTGCAGCATAATCCTCCATGGTACCATGAAAGTCAAGATGCTCCATGGTCAAATTGGTAAAAAGAGCCGTATGAAACTGGATACCGTAAACCCTTTTCAGTACCAATGCATGGGAAGAGACCTCCATGACCACTGCCCGGCATCCCGCATCTACCATCTGGCTGAAGAGTTCGTGCAAACCATGAGCCTCCGGTGTCGTACGTTCAAGGGGGATATCCCTCTCTCCGATCCTGCAGAGATTGGTACCGATATAACCGGCAGGGATACCATTGGCGTTAAGCATTGCCGTAATCAGCTTCGCGGTGGTTGTCTTGCCGTTGGTGCCGGTAACACCGATAATGAGCAGGCGCTCAGATGCTTTTTCATAAAAAATCCGGGCCGCCTCCGCCAGGGCCTGCCGGGAATCATTAACTTTTATATAAAGAGATGATGCATCAATATCAGAGGGAAATTCTTCGCAGATGATGACCGAAGCCCCTTGCTCTGCCGCACTTCCGATAAAGCGGTGACCATCGGTACAATAACCCCTTACCGCCACAAACAGCGAACCGGCCACAACCTCCCGCGAATCACAGGTAACCATGCAGACCGGCCTGGCTGCGGTGTTACCGGCAAGCTCCAGAAAGGTAACTCCCGCAAGCAACTCATCGAGTTGCATCATGGGGCTGCCAGCACTCTCCACGGGGGTAATCATGAGGATTTTTTGTTCACGTTTCCAGTTGCAAGCCTCACCTTAATAATCCTCTTTTTTTCAACCCTCAAACCAGGCGCAATGCTCTGGCTGACAACAACCCCGTCAATATCTCCCGAAAAATCCACATCGAGTTTAAGCCATTTCAGTAATCGCTTCGCCTCGTTACCCTTCATACCCACAAGCTCTGGCATTGCAACGGTAGAAACAGAATCAATCCCTGCCTGTTCCGGAGAACGAAAGGCAAGATTCTTCTGCATTTCCCCCGAACAGGCAATCATTCTCGATGTAATGGAGGAAAAAACCGGAGCAGCAACCGTGGCGGCATAATAGGCCGTTTTTGGATTTTCAACAAGCACAATAATTGCATAACGGGGAGCCTCAACCGGAAAAAATCCGACAAATGAAGAGACATAAACCGGTGTGGAATAGGAGCCTGCAGCCGCACGCCTTGCCGTGCCAGTCTTGCCTGCAACACTGATTCCTGGCACCGAAGCGCTTTTGGCCGTTCCGCTGTCAACTACCGCCTTGAAATACTCCTTTCCGAGATATTTGGCGGTTTCCGGCAAAACCACCTGCCTGACTTTTTCAGGCACACTCTCCCGAAGCACTTTCCCTTCTGCATCGATCACCTTCTTGATAATGAAGGGCTTCATCAGCCCTCCATCATTGGCAATGGCCGCATAAGCCTGCAATATCTGCAGGGGCGTAGCCATAACCTGATAGCCATATCCCATCCAGGGAAGCGTGGTGCGGTCCCAATGCTCAAACGTCCTTACCCTTCCCGGCGACTCACCTACCAGGCCGATACCGGTTTTCACGCCAAACCCAAAATTTCTTGTATAGGCATTGAACTTCTCACTCCCAACCGCCATGGCGGTCTTGGCCGCAACAATGTTGCTTGAATACATGATTGCCTGCCGAAACGTTATGTTGCCATAAGGTTCATGATCCCTGATCGAGAGGTTATAGATCGGCATAACACCATTATTGGCAAACACCATATCTTCAGCTTTTCTTTTCAGCACTTCAGTTGCCGCAGCAGCCATGACAAGCTTGAAGGTTGAGCCAGGTTCATAACTGTCTGTCACCGAACGATTTCGAGACTTTTCAGGTGTCCATGTTGTTCTCTGGTTAAGATCAAAAGAGGGGTTACTCGCCATTGCCAGAATCTCTCCGGTACGAACATCCATGACAATACTCGACGCAGCATCAGCCCGAAACGTATTGACTGCCTTTGAGAGTTCATCTTCGACAATACTTTGAATATCGGCATCAAGGGTCAACTGTACGCTATTACCCTTTATGGCTGCCTGTTGCTGGGCATCAGGAGCAGGATAACGGATTCCGGTACCAGATCGCTGAAAAATTTTCGTGCCATCCTGTCCCTTCAGCTCTTTGTCAAGCTGCAACTCAAGCCCGCTGCTCCCCTCATTTTTACTGCCAGTAAAACCGATAACCTGAGACGCTACGTTCAGGTAATAACGCTGCTGCTCCTTGTCAAACTGTACACCGTAAATATCCGCCTCCATAAGCGGCATTGCCTTTGCAACCGGTATTCTCCTGCCCAGCACCACCATAGCCTTGCTGCGCTTCAACTCTTTCAGCACAAGTAATTTGTTGGTTCCCAAATGTTTCGCGAAAAGTGTCGCAACAATCCTGGAATTATCAAAAAACTTCTGCTTACCGCTCTTCCTGTCAATCACCGCCCGGCCTTTTTCATCAACCATGGGAGTATTGCGGACTTTTTCCGGAAAAGCATAAAAAGAAACAGACTTGATACTTTCAGCCAGCATTCGTGAATGCCGGTCGACAATGGCTCCCCGCTGCGCACTCTCGGTCACCACACGCTCATACTGCCTGGCTGCTTTCTGCTTGTATTTCTTGACATTGATCACCTGGATATTGAGCAACATGCCAATAATCGAGGCAATAAAAACCGAAAAAATAATAACAATGATACCGAGTCGCTTTCCAAACTCGAAATCATCCTCTCTTGTGATGTTATGCTGATCTTTCATGAGTAATCCCGTTATGTGGCGCATCTAATCATTTACGGGTCAAGCTCAACGGCAGGAACTCTGGAAGCCACAAGCCCAAGTGCGGCTGCATCTTTTGCAATGTTATGGATACTCTGCAATTCATGCACTTTCAGTTCCTGTGAGGTTATCACACTCGAAGTCATCTGTATCTGCTCACGAAGCTGCTCATTCTGCAGAGAAAGACTATTAATCGTAAGGGTATTGTAAATCTGAAAAATCACCGGGACGAGAAAAACCAGAAGGTACAAAAAAGTCCTTGGATGCAACAACTCACCGATATCAAACACCAGCAGATTGCGAAGCAGCTCCCTGAAGCCGGAATCTTGGCCCTGCTCACTATTGGAAAAAATCGGCACAACTCCCTGAGCGGCAATATCGTCACCAACAAGCAGCTCATCGCCACCCCTCTCAGCTCCAGCCATCGCCAGCTCACCCTGCATCTTTTTTGCACTGCCGGGAAACTGCTTCAGAAGTTTTTTCAACAATGAAATCATCGGATTAGCGGAATTCACTATGACCTCCCTGCGGAATTTTTTCTATAACCCTCAATTTTGCACTTCTTGCCCTCGGATTTGACTCAATCTCTTGCAATGCGGCGACCACTTGCTTCCGGGTAACCGCTATGACCGAACCTCTGTGAAGAGGCTCCCTCAAACCGACCCCTTTAGGGCCCCAGTCACTCCTGACCTTTTCTGCAAAAACAGTTTTGACAATTCGGTCTTCAAGAGAGTGATAACTGATGACGGCCATCCTGCCATGATCATCGAGAGAGTCTATACCATCATAAAGCGCCTGGCGAAGCACGTCCAGTTCACTGTTCACCTCAATTCTCAACGCCTGAAACACTCTTGAAAGAGTCTTGATAACCTTCTCCCCTCCATGCGCATTGGTGCGGATAATCCCGGCAAGCTCTTCCGTCCCCATGACGGGCCCGTTTTTTTGACGGTAGAGAACAATTGCCCTGGCAATGCTCCGGCTTCTGGGCTCTTCGCCATACCGATAAAAAAGCCTTGCCAGCTCCTGTTCCCCATAGTTATTGACAATATCCGCTGCGTTCAATGATGCATCGGTATCCATGCGCATATCGAGCGGCCCTGGGCGGAGATAACTGAACCCCCGCTCAGCACTGTCGATCTGAAACGACGAAACCCCAAGATCAAGCAGAATTCCTGCAACTTTGGGTTGCAGACCTTTTTGACTGCAAACCTTTTTGACAATGCTCCCGATACCCAGAAAATTTCCCTTGACTAAAACCGTAAGGCCCTCATATTCGCTGAGGTTTCCGGTTGCCTGGCGCAATGCAGCGTCATCCTGGTCAATTCCTATAAGCAATGAGCCTTCGCTGTAACCTGCATCAAACAACGCACTCAATATCGCCCGGGAATGACCGCCACCACCAAGCGTACCATCAACATAAATGCCGGGAGTTTTGACCAGTAATGCAACAATTTCGGCAGCAAGAACCGGCTCGTGAAATTTATTGTGAGCCATGAGCATTAAAAATATCTTCCTGCAAGCGATGCAAAGCGCCCTTCATTTTGCTGCAACACCTCCGCCAAACGCTGAGGCTCCCAGACAATCATTTTTGTATCGGCCCCTATAATCACAACATCCTTTGTAATACCAGCATGTTCAAGAAACTCCCTTGAGAGCGCTATACGTCCCTGACGATCAAGCTCGACCGTTTCAAGGCTTTCATACATCAATGTCTTCAACAGACGCTCTTCAGGATTGAAATCCGAAAGAGAAGAGATGGTTTTTCCCATATCGCTCCAGATAAACGGCTCGTAAAGTTCAAGGGAGCGATCGGGGGCTTTCATGATATAGAGCCCTTCAACATTGCATTCAGAAGAATCACCAACAGCCGAAGAAACCGATTGCCCGAACTTCCTGCGAAACCTTACAGGAATCATCAACCGACCTTTTTCATCGACAGCATGCCTCTCTTTTCCTATAAAGCCAGCCATACGGTTCAACTCCCATTATGTCGATTTTTACCTCCCGCAAGCCCTTTTCAAGCCAAAGAGCCACTAAAAAAGGAAAAAAAGGTGCAGAACAAATGATTGTCCCCATTTTTTACCATTTTTTGCCACTTTTAAAATGTATAAAAAAGGATGCACTAAAAAAATATTCGTCTATTTTATACTGCTGTTATGATCCATATTTCTACCGAATAAAACATCACCATGAAAAGGGGACACAGGGAGATCGTGGTTGATGGCTATAACCTTATCCATCAGCTTTATCCGTCGCTGAGTGCTGCGCCGCTTGAGGTACTTCGGCAGGAAACCGAAAAAAAACTTATCGCCTTTCAGAAGGAAACAAAATCCCAGGTAACCATTGTCTACGACGGGAAAGGAAGTCACAAAGAACATGCTGTCGGGGCCCCATTGCATATTGTTTTTACTCCGAATGGGAAAAGTGCCGACCTGTGGATTATTGATTACGTAAAATCATTGAACACAAGAGTAAAAATAGTTACTATTGTAAGTTCGGACGACGAAATTCGCCGCTACGCCACCGCATTTGGCGCCAAGTGCATCAAATCAGGGGAGTTTGCAGCACAACTGAAAACGTCGAGGCCTCCTGCCACCCTTCAAAACAGGCACAACCTCGCCGAAAGCAAGTCCGGAAACGAAAAAAAATTCAATACAGAATTGCTGAGTGATCGAGAAGTTGACCGCTGGATGAAGCTCTTCACCCGCAACTGATCGAAGACTCACCATATACATTTTCTTTTACTCTTGTTTGACCACCAAAAGGTTCACTCATTAACAACTGATTATCATGATGTCCGACAGCAACGTCAACAATACCGCACATTGGCAGGAACTTGACGAATGGAGAAAAAAAATCGACGCCATTGACCAGCAGTTATCGGCACTGCTCTGCGTAAGACTGCATTGTGCCCAGAATATCAGCTCCCTGAAATCGAGAATAGGAGAACAGGTACTGCAACCGGAACGGGAAAAAGAGGTGCTGCAGAACGTGCTCAGCCATGCAGACTCACCCCTTAAATATCATACGCTGGAAAAAATCTACCGTTGCATCATCGAAGAGTCGCGTCTTTTTCAGCACGAGTGGAAAAACAGTCAGCCAGAGATACCGCAGAGCTAAAAGAATTTCTTCAATATGGCACAACAAAATGGTTTCCGCCGTAAACTGCTTTTAGCCTGCCTGCTGACCCTGCTCGCAGCCTCTGCATGTTTTTTATTTGTGCCCGGACTCAATACTGCGTCTAAAACAACGCGAATTGCAATTCACCGCGGAATGGGCTTCACGGCAATTGTGGATGAACTCTACCGTAACGGTGCAATAAAAAGTAAATGGCCTGCACTCCTTACCGGTCGCATTATCCCGGAGCTTCACAAGATCAAACCGGGCCGCTATGTCATTACGCCAGGCATGTCGAATTTCCTCCTCTTGTATCACCTGCACTCCCAGAAGCAGGATGAGGTGCGAGTCACTCTCCCCGAAGGCCTTGATCTCCGCCATGTTGCCAGCATTATGGCGCGAAAACTCGATATTGATTCAACAAGCTTCATGGCAGCAGTATCCGACAGCCGGCTGCTCGACAAGCACGGCATCAAGGCAAAAAATGCCGAAGGCTACCTTTTTCCTGGAACATACGACTTTGCATGGGCCAGCACTTCGGAAGAAGCCGCAGGTTTTCTGATCAGCCGATTCCGTAAATTCTATACCGGCCAACTGAAAACACTCACCTTAAAGAACGGGCTGAGCGAGACCGGCTTGCTGACACTGGCCTCCATTGTTGAAGCAGAAACTCCGCTTGACCGCGAAAAACCAATTGTTGCAAGTGTCTATCTGAACAGGCTGAAAAAAAACATGCCACTGCAGGCAGATCCTACCGTACAGTATGCCCTGGGTGGAGCTGCCCGCAGGCTCTACTACAGCGACCTTGCAACCGACTCCCCCTACAACACCTACCGCCATAAAGGATTGCCTCCCGGGCCTATCTGCAACCCCGGAGCCCAGTCGATACTTGCAGTACTCAACTCCGCCAATACCGGCTTTCTCTACTTTGTCGCAACCGGCACCGGCGGCCATAACTTCGCCTCATCTCTCACCGAGCATAGTGACAATATCAAAAAATACCATCGTGCCCGTCGCCAAAGCCATACGCTGAAATGATGGTGTGTTCAGATAGTTTCATACCCGGCGGTTGAGTGAATTAATTATATTGTAGATTCTGTATACATTACAAAAGCGGATTCTTTTATTAACCAATCATCAGTAGCAATGCAGAAAAAGACCTTGTCTGACATATCAATCCAAGGCAAACGGGTATTAATGCGCGTTGACTTCAATGTACCCCTCGACGAAAACAAAAATATTACCGACGACAAACGCATCGTTGAGTCCCTGCCTTCCATCAGAAAAGTGCTTGAAGAGGGAGGACGTCTTATTCTGATGTCTCACCTTGGAAGACCCAAAGGAAAAGTCAATGCGGAATACTCGCTTGCTCCGGTAGCATCAAGGCTTGCTGAACTTATCGATTGCCCCGTTACCATGGCAAAGGATTGCATCGGCACAGAGGTCATGCAACAGGTGCTTGCTCTGCAGGATGGAGAGGTGATGCTGCTTGAAAATCTGAGATTTCACCCTGAGGAAGAGGCAAACGACCCCGATTTTTCAAGAGAACTTGCCTCGCTCGGAGAGGTTTACGTCAATGACGCCTTCGGCACAGCGCACAGGGCTCATGCGTCAACAGAAGGCATTACCCACTACGTGGAGACGGCAGTTGCCGGATTTCTCATAGAGAGGGAGCTGATGTATCTGGGCAAAGCCCTGCAGGAGCCAGAACGCCCCTTTGTCGCAATACTTGGCGGATCGAAAATATCAGGAAAAATAGATGTCCTTGAAAACCTTTTCAAAAAGGTTGATACGGTACTGATTGGTGGAGCGATGGTTTTCACCTTCTTCAAGGCCCAGGGCTATGAAGTTGGCAAATCGCTTGTTGAAGAGAGCAAGATCGAACTTGCCCTTGAAATTCTCAAGCAGGCAAAAGAGAAGGGAATCAAACTGCTGCTTCCAGTAGACGTCATTCTGGCCCCTGAAATTTCCGCCACAGCCCCCTTCAACCCGGCACTGATCAGCGAGATCCCCGAGAACATGATCGGCGTCGATATAGGCCCCCTGACCGCAGAAACATACAGCAACGAAATCCTTTCAGCTCGCACTGTTCTCTGGAACGGCCCGATGGGTGTCTTTGAAATCGACAATTTTGCGTCCGGCACTATGGCTGTCGCAAAGGCTCTTGCCACAGCAACCACAAAAGGCGCAACAACCATTGTGGGCGGAGGAGACTCTGCTTCGGCAATAGCAAAAGCTGGTCTTGCCAAAGAGATTACCCATATCTCCACAGGTGGAGGCGCAAGCCTTGAATTCCTCGAAGGCAAGGAGCTGCCAGGCATCGCCGCCCTGAACGATTAGCCTGGGTTCAGTCCATTATACCATACCCTTACAGGAGTGACCTTCCGCAAGAGGCCTGTCCCGATTTTTGAAACGGGACAGGCCAAAACTATACATCGTGATGAACTATTCCAGTCAGCCATACCGACCCGGGGGCTTTCAGTTTATACCTCCGGCTATAAAAGCCATTATTCTTGTCAATATCGCGGTCTTTCTGCTGCAGATGACCTCCTTCGGGGAGACCATCAGCTCTCTTGGCGCACTTTGGCCTCTTGGCTCAGGCAATTTCCGGATCTGGCAACCAGTCACCTACATGTTTCTGCACGGAGGAGGTACTCACCTCTTTTTCAATATGTTCGCTCTCTGGATGTTCGGCGCCGAAATAGAAAATTACTGGGGCACCAGACAATTCAACATCTACTATTTTGTCTGCGGTATCGGTGCGGCTGCGATCAACCTGGTGGCGACAATGGGAGACATTTATCCAACTGTCGGCGCTTCCGGCGCTATTTACGGCGTACTGCTTGCATTCGGCATGATGTTTCCTGACCGATACATTTTGATTTACTTTCTCTTGCCCATCAAGGCGAAATATTTTATTGCCGGCTATGCACTCATCGAGTTCTTTTCAGGTTTAGGAAGCAGAACCATGGGGAGCGGCAGCAACATCGCCCATTTTGCGCACCTCGGGGGAATGCTGATCGGCTTTATCTACATTACCATCAAAAGAAAAGAATGGTCAATCTCTCGTTTATTCAGCTCTCTCCGACTCCCGGGCAAAAAGAAAAACGGGCCACAGCTCCACCGCCAGAACAGGGTTGAACCCCCGGTATCAGAGGCGGAAATCAACGCCATACTCGACAAGATTTCCGAACGAGGCTATGGCTCCTTAACAGCCGAAGAGCGCCGCAAGCTGCTCAAGGCAGGAGGAAAATAACTGACACCTTCAAAACCCATGAAGAAAACGTTCAGCAAGCGGAAGCGCAAAGCAGAGACCGTCATTGAGAGCCCCCGTAAAACGAAAAAACTTGTTGATGCAGCCATTAAACTCTCATCAAGCAAGCAATACTCGTCGCACATTTCCGCAATAGCCCGGAAAATTCCTCCGCTTGCGCGGATGGCCAGAAGCTATGCCACCAGGGAGTACCTCGATATTCCCTGGCAGAGCATTGTGCTTGTTACCATAGCTCTCATCTACTTTGTCTCTCCGTTTGACGCCATTCCGGATCTCATTCCGTTTTTGGGGTTTACTGACGATCTTGCCATTATAACGGCTGTTTTTTCAGCCATCATTCAAGATGTCGACAAATTCATTGCCTGGGAAACAGCCAAATCCTCTGCGGCAGAAACGGTCGACTATACCGTGCTTGACTCCTCTCAGAAATGAGCCACTCTCTCAAAACAGGCAACACTCTCGATATGGGCAGTATGGGGGAACATGTCTACCGGTTGCACCGACAGCAGCCTGTAGCCCTGGGCACATATCTCCTTGCCATCGCGTGCAAGACTCGCAGGGTTGCAACTGACATAGACAATTCTGCGAGGCCTGAGCCGGATCATGGTTGAAAGCGCCTTTGCATGCATACCCGCCCGTGGAGGATCGGTAACGATCACCCCTGGAGCGTCGAAACGCTCAAGGCTATCGAGCATGGCGTGGAAATCCTTCAGATCGACCTCGATAAAGGCAACATTTTCGACACCATTCAACGCCGCATTGCTCCTCGCATCACTTATGGAGCTTTCAACAACTTCAAGACCGACTGCCTGTCGGCAGTTTTTTGCCATGGCGAGGGTAATGGTACCCGTTCCGCAATAGAGATCATAGACCGTATCCTCTTTCGTGAGCCCCGCAACCTCAAGAATGCTCCGGTAGAGCACCTCCGCCTGTGACGAGTTGGTCTGAAAAAAAGAGTTGGCCGATATCCTGAAATCAAGGCCACCAAGCCGCTCCGTAATGTAACCCTCGCCACAAAGCCTGAACTCCTCCTCTCCGGTAGCAACCGTATTCTTTCTTTGGGTGACATTATTGACAACGGTCATCTTCTGACCAGCCATCCCCGACTCAAGATGCATCCGGTAACGCGCCATAAGCTCCTCGTCATACCACGAAGTAACCAGGTTGACCATAACCTCCTGGCGATTTTCACTGAACCGCACCACAAGGTTGCGCAAAAAGCCGGTATGCGCCTTGGCCCCATAAGGCGCCAGGGCATTTGCAAGCGCAAACTCACGAGTAAGGGCAAGCACCCTGTTCATCGACTCCTTTGCCAGATAGCAATAGTCGATATCGATCACCTTCTCAAAATTACCCGGCGTATGAAAACCAAGCGCAAACTCCTTCGGGCGTGAAAGCTGCTCCATCGAAAGCTCTTCCGGCAAAAGGTAGCGCATATTGGAAAACGAAAATTCAATCTTGTTGCGGTAATGGAACGGAGTCAGAGCCGGAAGCACCGACGCCACCGGAGGCTCCTCAAAACCCCCGATATGCTGCAAGGCATCCCTCACCTTCTTCTCTTTGTACTGAAGCTGCGCCTCATAGCGAATATGCATCAGCTTGCACCCGCCGCACACTCCGAAATAGGGACAGAGAGGCTCCACCCTGTCAGGCGAAGGCTCCAGCACCTCGATAGCAAAAGCCTCGATATAGCGCTGACGAACCTTTTTAATCTTCGCCAGCACCCGGTCGCCGACAGCAAGCATACCACTGACCATGACCGCCATACCGTTATCCAGCCGCCCGAAACACTGATCCTTCTCCGCCAGATCGGTAACCGTCAGCGTTATGCTCTCCCCTTTTCTGAAAATCTCTTCTGCCATTACAACCTTTTTACAATAAAAAACCAGTTCCCGATATTTTGTCACAGCAAAGCCAGAGCAAAGCTGAAATATCAACCCGTTAACATACGAAACCGCCAGTTCAGGAACACAAAAAAAACACCCGCCGCCGCACGTGTTGCCGCAAATATCCAAAAACCCTTGCTTATATTATAACTGGCATTTTCCGGTACTATCCGGTTATAACCCGCTTGACGGGCATGATAATCTCAACTGAGATCGATAGAGGAAGATGACGAATAATGGATCTCAAAAGAGAGGAGAGCAGATAATGACCTTTGTCCTGACTTATCAGGAGGTTATCTCCCGGAGCTGAAACAACATCAATCTGAAGAGACAAAGATGGATCATGAAATGACAATCGGCAAAACCCTTTTTGATCGAGTTGTCCAGATTCTTGAACAGGCTCGCGCCAATGTGGTGCGGTCAGTCAATACCAATATGGTCACGGCTTATTGGCTCATTGGACGGGAAATAGTTGTTGAGATACAGAGCGGCAAAGAGCGGGCAGTGTATGGAAAACAGGTCATT
>SESF01001643.1_pt1 | contig 93308 bp, 92 predicted proteins | sample 3171521 | NCBI WGS metagenome assembly SESF01 (sample SAMN10866945, study PRJNA518727) | freshwater metagenome | biome: subpolar coniferous forest; feature: holomictic lake; material: water; isolation source: holomictic Lake 227, 6 m and 8 m depth | place: Canada: near Kenora, Ontario | collected...
CAACTTTTCCATCTTTCTTAAGATACTGCATGAAAACATCATTCCAAATTTCCACAACCTGTTGAGCGTCATCCGCAGCCACAAATTCTTCATGAGTTAAACCTTTTGTTAATTCTCCGTAGACATCGTAATACATTTCTGTATCCGGACCACAAGGACCGTTTTCTCCAGGACTCCACCAATTTTTTGATGCCGGTAGAAAGAAAATTCGATTTCCTGTTACATTATTTTTTTCAAAGATTTCACGCCAGATATTTGCAGACTCTTCGTCTTTTGGTGCGTTTTCATCACCCTCAAAACATGTAACGTAAAGTTTCTGGGGATCCAATCCAAAGCCATCTTCTTTAGACGTTAAAAGTTCATAACTCCAATTAATAGCTTCTTTTTTAAAATAATCTCCAAGGGACCAGTTCCCCACCATTTCAAAAAAAGTCGCATGAGTATTATCTCCAATCTCATCAAGATCTCCTGTGCGGACACATTTTTGAATATTTGCCAAACGTGTGCCTAGGGGATGTTTTTCACCCAACAAGTACGGAACAAGAGGTTGCATACCGGCAGTATTAAAAAGCACAGAAGGGTCATTTTCTGGGATAAGAGAAGCGGAAGGAACAATCGCATGTCCACGCTTTTCAAAAAATGCTAAAAATCGCTTTCGTATTTCTGTTGAGTTCATTAGATAGTAATTTATCATAAATTCTGCTTAAACAAAACCAAAAGAAAAAGGCGTGCGTCACTTGGGACGAACACCTTATTTTGATTCAAGACCTTGCCTCAAGCTTTGCAATCAAGAAACAATTACACTTCCTTTTTCGACGAACGTTGCGACAGAATGTACGTGCGCGATTTCTGGAACCGTTATTTAGGAAGTGTTTTATAAGCTCGAGTGTATCAGGATCATGATGCACCTCTTCACCAGTAAACCACCTGTTTTCGTTTCCAAAGATGCACAAAAGTATATCCCTGAGATACGACCCGTGTTTACGGCAAAGACTAGCTTGAATCACGCCTTCCTCACCACAACTTTCCAAAAGAAGGAAGAATTTTTCACACTTATCTGAGGCACGTGGTTCTCTTTCTTCCAAACGATTAAAGAAACTAGTTAAAGTATTCATATGAGGGAGCTAACTAAACAAGAGTCTACACCCGCCTCTTTCTTTAGTCAAAATTGAAACAGTCTACATATCACAAATTTCATGCACTTCTTCAAGAATTTCATCAATACGATTCTGGGGAATTTCCATATCCTTCAAAACTATTGCTTTCTCTTTCAAAGCCTTACACGTTACAATTTCTTTTGCGAGCAAGACTTTTTTCTCAACATTAGTAAGAGTCGTTAGGCATGTAAGTGGATGCAAACTCATTTCTTCAATAAGGTCATGTAGATTACCTTTTGCTGGATAGTTCCAGCCAATCATATTCACCCCAGCACATGAACCAAACTTAATCGCATTTTCAGTAAACTTAGTATTCGTAATCAAAAGACCTTGTGTCATCCCGCGAAGCTTACCTCCTATATTAAATGTTACATTTTTCAAATCATCAAAACGCGCCTTTATGTAGAGAGCAACTTTCACATCAGATTTCAACATTAGTTGATTGTGAAATTTTACCTCTGTCATTACAAGCTGTTCATCATTATAAGCAACAACATCAATTTCATGTTCTATACAAGACCCATTCACCATCACATCATTCATAATAGCAAAACCTTTTGCCTTAAAAATTTCACCTACAAAATCCTCGAACGGAAATCCTGTAGGACCAAAATCCGCAATTGAACGGCGTAAAGAATACCTAATCGCAGGACGACTTTCTTTTTTACGAAGTAATTTAAAAGCTTGGGAATAAATCTGATGAGTTGGCATCCCCTCCTTAAGTTCTTTTTCAATTTCTTTTGAAACATCATCTGCAACAAACATAGATGCACCCGCCTTTTCTAGTGAATCGACTAATTTTGCACGATCAAAAGGCTCGCGTGTCCCAGATGATTTCTCGATATAAATTTCAGATGTTGTCATACAAGAAATATTATAACACCGAATCTATAATTCCTCCCCCTATACACTTTTCCCCTTCATATAAAACCAGAGATTGGCCTAGTGGAATATACATTTGAGGCTCTGAGAAAGACACCTTGTACACACCTTCTTTTCTATTTATTTTACAGAAAGAAAGCTCCTGTCTGTATCGCCACCTACATTCATACACTTCATTTATTGAAGGTTCAATAATCCAATTTACATCGCGGAGTAATACATCTTTTGAAGCCTTTTCTTGAACTTCTATATTTAAATGAGAGACCGTTATTGTATTTTTATCAATATCTTTTGAAACGATATACTGAGGTTCATCTTCTGTACTTTTTTTTGTGATAGTAAATCCATGACGCTCACCTAGAGTATACAAATGAACTCCATCGTGTCTTCCTATAACCTCACCTAAATCATTTAATACTTCACCCTCTTTCTTTGAAATATAATGTGAGAGAAATTCCGTAAGATCTATTTTCCCCAAAAAGCACAGGCCCTGGCTGTCTTTTTTTTCACTTGTAAAAAGTTTATATTTTTTTGCGATTTTCCTTACTTCTTTTTTTTCAATATTTCCTATAGGGAAAAGAGTTTTTTCTATTTGTTCTTTAGGTACGGCCCACAAAAAATATGATTGATCCTTATTTGAATCTTCCCCTTTACACAAAACACCTCCTTTTACTTGAGCATAGTGTCCTGTGGCAATATAGTCAGCACCATGCTTCATTGCAAATTCAAAAAAAGTTCCAAACTTAACATGTTTATTACACATAACATCTGGGTTCGGTGTTCGCCCAGCTTTATATTCTGAAATCATGTAATCCACAACATGTTGTTTATATGAGTCTTCAGCATCACAAGTTAAAAAGGGTATACCTAGGTGAGCGGCAACACGCATTGCATCTCGACGCTCATCTTTCCAATTACAATCAAGAAATGCAGGATACCAACCCTTTATAAAAACCCCAACAACTTCCGCACCTTGACGTAGCAAAAGAGCAGCAGAAACAGAAGAGTCTACCCCCCCAGAAAGTCCCACAAACACTTTTTTACCTTTTAAATTCATATTACAAATTTAGTTATATCACATTACCCACCCACTACACCACTTTTGGTAGACTATCAATATTTTTTATAAATATTTCTCTTTATTCAGCTTATGCTCCTCGAATGTTTTGGCATAATGTATCAACCCGTTTTTATCGGATAAATAATAGAAATAGGGAGTTTCTGTAGGAAACATAGCTGCATTTATTGATTCTATTCCAGGATTATTTATTGGACCAGGTGGAAAACCTTTGTATTTATAAGTATTGTAAGGAGAATCAATACCTAAATCATTCTTTGTGAGCTCAGCTGATGTTTTATTGTTTATATATATAAAAGTTGCATCTACCTGTAGTGGCATACCTGTTGATATCCTCTTCCAAAGAATACCTGAGACTATTTTTTTATCTTCTTTTGTCTTTGCTTCGCCTTCAATAATTGATGCCATAGTAAGTATCTCTCTTAGATTTTTAGATGTTTCTGATGAAGAGATATCCACATCTGAAATTGCACGATTAAAATTAGCAGACATCATATCTATGATGTCATCATCAGTAGCAGAAACTGGTATGAAATATGTATCAGGAAACAAGTAACCTTCCTTAGATTTAGCTTTTTTCTCAAGTTCAACGGCATCTAACGACGGAAATTTAGAGCAAAGTATTTTAGAAACTTCTTTACTATCAACACCTTCAGGAATTGTTACTTTCTCTACTGGTATACCATAGTCTGCCCTTATAAGGCGAGTTGTAATCTGTATCAGATTTTCTTTTCCTTTAAAAATATACATTCCCGCTTTAACAGAACCACCACTCCTAGACAGAAATGCAGCAACTCTAAAAGCATCTGATGACCGAATAATATTTTCTTTCTTGAGCAGTAGAGATATTTGAGTAAGAGACATTCCGTTAGGTATGTTTACTTTTTTTTCTTGTGCCATCGGCGAAGATATAAAAAAATAGTAAACACCTATTAAAAAACAAAAGAAAAAAACAACACGCTTCAACAAAGAGTTGTACTGCGCATGTTTTTTAATGATTTGAATGAATAGCCGTACCTTTTCCATACTATATCGGCAAATTTGCTGGCGGTTCTGCTTTCTTTGAAAGAATACGTCCGAGTGTTGGTGTTTGTACAACAGTACCCGGGAAGTGGAAAATTGTTGCAAGCTCCTCAGAGTTTAGAACAATATGTTTTTCTTTTACGGGAGAAAAGAAATATGAGCGTTTTTTATACGCATACAAAAGATCTCTCTTCATCTTATTCTGACGAATATTATTCCAATCTTCCCACGGATAATCAAAAGATGTGTTGTTTTTTGGTCTAAATCCATTAAGAGATGGAGAATTAAAAGGCTTCATGAGAGCCATGAGAAATGGAATGTTTGAACCGTTAAAACTATCTTTTGTCGCTAAATAGATAGTACGGATACCAACATCAAACCCTGGCTTAGATACACTTCTTTCTAAAGCAGCAATAATTTCTGTCTGACCTTTGGTCATATTTGGAAAACCTTCTTGTTCTTTTCCTGTTACAGGGTCTTTGTATTTAGTAGTGTTTTCGCTTCTTATTCTTTTTACCTCTTTCAAAGCTTCATCTTTCCAGTTATCTTTTGCTGCATTCCACGAAAGTGGATTCCACCATTTTCTTTTTGAAAAATCTGCATCCTCTTTCTTGTGAGCTCTACAAATAATTTGAATCCAAAACTGTTCTCCTTTGCCGAGCTGTCCAAGAAATTCAAGAATTTGAGACAATGGATCAACTTTTTGTTCTTCTTTTGTAGCTGTCTCATTAAGACCATAATCAACATAAGTTTTTATGGGATATGGATCAGACTGTGTAAATGTAAATTCTGTTCCAAACAAACCAATTTCATTTGGATCAAAATCAGGAATTTTTTTAGCATAATCCTCAACTACGTTTACTTCAGCGCCAGGATATTGAGCATAAATTTGAGACTCAATATGTTTTTGAAAACCGTCTCTAGTCCAAATAAAAAAATGAACATATCCCTCAAGAGAGACCATCTCCAAAGAAAACCAAGCTCTTGTTTTTCCCAAAAAATTACGGTCATACCACGTTGACTCACCACTTGTCCACCAGACGGTATTCAAAAAAAGCTCCATTGCCACTGGGGATTTAGCAACCTCTTTAGGAACGCGAGCTTCCATCAAGACATATTTTTGAGAAGCAAAAAACTTTTTATGATTGTAATGCACAAACATTTCCCAAGCCACAAAACCTAGGAGAAAAGGAACCCATAAAGGTGCCACATCTAGTAGATATCCAAATGCAATTGTTATAAGATCAGGTGATCCATTCATCGGTACAATTGTAGCAAAAATTAAACTTACTCGCCATATAAAAAACTACACACTCTGTGAAGTGTGTAGTTTTTTATATTTATTATTTAGTAGTTGAGTACTTCCCTTCTTTATCTTTCTTGAAATGCTTAGTGTTTTGAAGGTTTACAAGAATTGTATTTTCCTTCACGTAGCGCTCTTTGAGAACTTTGTCTATGATATCTTTTTTTGCAAGAGGTCCATGCTTTTCCAAAATCCCATGTATTACATCTCGCACAATACCTGTGAGATATCCCCACTCTGACAGAGCATACAAACCGCGACCAACCAAAACAAAACGTTTATCTTTAATTAGTTCATTATGAGTAGTTGCTACATGAGCTTTTTTCCCAAAAACCTGAGTGATAGCTTTTGCAACTTCTCGGAAGTGAATCGGTGAACCATGTTTTCGAATAACAAGATATGCATAGTCCCGAATACCCTTAGCTCGAATACTTGGAGATTCTGACTTACCCCATTCGCCTAGAGGGTTCTTGTCTATGAGCTTTGACATGGAGAGCCATCGTCTCAAAATCTCTTCTTTTTTATATTCTTCATTTACATCTTTTACATGTTCCAAAAACGCGGCAAGCATTTCGCTCTCAGGAAGGATTTCATCATCCTTTAACCCCTTGTAAAGTTTTCGAAGTGATTCATGTATTTTCTTTGAAAGTTCTTCATCAACATGCCATCGGTGCTGGAATTCTTCATCTTCTTTACTTTTCTTGAAAGACTCACCAATCACAAGAAGAAAATGAACATGGTTTTGAGTACTTTTGTCTTTTGCTAAAGATACCAAAAGTTCTGCCTCAGGAACAATACCTCCCATTTTTCGGATATGAGCTTCAAGTTCAGCAAAAGCTTCTAGTTCTTTTTTATAAAGTTCAGATTTACGAATAACGTTTATAGCGTAAGCCTCAATTTGACGGACACGTTCACGTGTTATTTTGTATGTTTTTCCAATAGACTCAAGTGTCATCTTGCGCGCATCAGCACCAAGACCATAGCGGCCAGTAATGACGTCTTTTGCTCTAGGAGGGAGCGCCGATAAGAGTTTTTTAACAACCTGCTTAGGTTTAAATGTGATTGATGAAGCCATAAAATTAAAATCTATATAGATACATTATCATTTATTTAGATACGAGTCAAGGGTTACCCTTTGACCACTATGTTGATAAGCCTAGTTGGAACAAATACCACCTTAATAATCTCCTTCCCCTCAATCCACTTGAATATGTCTAAATTATCTTTCAAACTCTCAAAAGCCTCTTTTTCTTCAATTGTCCTAGAAACCTTCATCTCTCCACGTAATTTACCGTTAACCTGAACCACGATGGTCACAATATCGCTTTCAAGTTTCTTGGGGTCATATTTTGGCCATACAACTTCATGAATCGATTTTTTGTTCCCTAACGATCTCCACAACTCTTCCGACATATGGGGTGCAAATGGAGCTAGAATTTGGAGAAACTTTTCAAAATGACTTTTGTATACGGCTGGAGAATTATCCATCTCGTTAACTAAAATCATCATGGCAGAAATGGCGGTGTTGAAATTAAATGACTCAATATCCTCTCCAACTTTTTTTATTGTCTTATTGAGAGTCTGCTCGTATGAATAAACGACTTTTTTATCTTCAGAAATTTTTTCCTGTATTCTCCAAACTTTTTCAATAAACCTACGAGAACCAATTATTCCATCTGTAGACCAAGGCAACTGTGAATCAAATGGACCAATGAACATTTCAAAAACTCTAAGTGTGTCTGCTCCATATGTTGCAACCACCTCATCTGGATTTACCACATTCCCCCATCTTTTTGACATCTTTCTGTTATCAGAACCGAGAATCATACCTTGGTTGCGAAGCGCCTTGAAAGGTTCTTTCATTGGTACGAGTTTTAAATCAAATAGGAACTTATGCCAGAAACGAGAATACAAGAGATGTCCTGTTGCATGCTCCGCACCGCCCACATACATATCTACCTGTTTCCAATATTTTAAAGTTTTTTCACTTGCGAATTTTGAATTGTTAAGAGGGTCCATATAACGCAAGAAATACCAAGATGAACCTGCCCACCCAGGCATTGTGTTTGTTTCATATCCATTCTTCACCCAATCCTTCACACCAGCAAGTGGAGATTCTCCAGTACCTATTGGTTCATATGATTTAACATTTGGAAGTGTGAGTGGTAGTTCTTTTTCTTTAAGAGATTTTATTGTTCCGTCTTTTTCGTGAACCAATGGAATGGGCTCACCCCAATATCGCTGACGAGCAAAAATAGCATCGCGCATTTTATATTTTGTCACTAATTTTCCGCCCACAGCTTTTGTGATTTCTTCTCTGGCTTTTTCAGAAGATAAAGCATTAAATTTTTCTGAATTTGAAAGCACACCATCGTCCGTATACGCACTCACACCTTTAATAACTCTGTCGAGCCAAACGTCCATCTCGGCATGACACATAAATGTAGTGTTTAGGCTTCTTTGATCTATCCACAAAATTTCATTTTCTTCTTGCTCTTCTTTAGAGATTTCTTTTCTCTCATCTCCATCCAGTTCAAAATACACAAGACTTGTGAACGAAACCCTGTTTTGGTCTTTATGTTTTGCAAAATACTCCGCACGCACTTGCCCACCTAAAATTTTTGCATTTGTTAAGTTTGTGTAACCCGTTTCTTCCAAAACCTCTCTTTTTGCTGCATCAATCAAATCTTCTCCTTCATTTACTCCGCCCATTGGAAACGTATTCCAATGATGTTTTTTTGAATGCAAACATAAATATTTTCCAGTCTTAACATTCTTAACCATCGCCTGAACATTCTGTCTCTCAACTTTTTGTTTACCTGCAACTGGTGGATTTCTTTTATCAATTCGCTCAGGAATAATAACTTCTTTTACTGGCAATTTATGTTTCTTGGCAAATTCCCAGTCTCTCTCATCATGTGCAGGTACAGCCATCACAGCACCTGTTCCATATGATGCAAGCACATAATCTGCAATCCACACAGGAACTTCTTCATTATTTACCGGATTAATTGCATATATACTTTTTAGTTCAACTCCCGTTTTCCCCTTGCTTCCAACACGATCTTCTTCTGTTTTATTTTTTACTTCCTCAATATATTTCAAAACCTCATTTTTATTTGAGACAAAAGTTAAAAGTTTTTGCACCAATTCATGTTCTGGAGCAAGCACAACGTAGGTCACACCAAAAAGCGTGTCAGCCCGTGTTGTGAATACTTTTATTTTTTCTCCTATTCCTTTAATTAAAAATTCAATTTCTGAACCTTCGCTTTTTCCAATCCAGTTTTTTTGAATTTCCTTGATATGTGAAGACCAATCTAAATCTGTTAAATCTTCAATGAGTCTATCTGCATATGCAGTGATACGTAAAAACCATTGCCGCAAAGATTTCTTTACTACAGAATACCCGCCACGTTCAGACACAGGTTTACCGTCTGGTCCGTCAACAATTTCATCGTTTGCAAGTACAGTGCCGAGCTCGGGACACCAGTTCACCTCACTGAAACCTTCGTAAGCCAAACGGTATTTCATCAAAAACTTATCGTGCGCAAGCTTATCCATATTCTTCCATTCTTTCGCAGTTATTATTGGAGTATCTAGATCGGCGGCAGCACTTACTTTTTCATTACCGTTTTTTTCTAAAATTTTAACAAGAGTTTCTATTGGCTCCGCTTTGTTTTTTGCAGTGTTATACCATGAATTGTAAAGCTTAAGAAAAATCCACTGAGTCCATTTATAATATTTTGGATCAGTTGTATTTATTTTTCTAGACCAATCATATGAAAATCCAATTTTATGGAGTTGCCCTTCAAAAGTCTTAACATTTTCCTCAACAGCTTTTCGAGGATGGATTTTGTGTTGAATGGCATATTGTTCGGCAGGCAAACCAAAAGCATCATAACCCATCGGATGAAGAACATTAAATCCTTTTACGCGCATGAGACGTGCGTACACATCACTTGCAATGTAGCCCCGTGGGTGCCCAACATGAAGACCTTGTCCAGAAGGATACGGGAACATGTCTAATACATATTTCTTTGGTTTTTTGGTTGAAGACGCAGTTTTGTATATACCTTTTTTCTCCCACTCTTTCTGCCATTTGGATTCAATCTTCTTATGGTCGTAAGCTTTAACTTTTTGTTTCATCTCTTTCGCTCTTTAAATTAAATTTTTTAATCGCAATCCAAAATAATACTACCAGTGCCACACCGAGTATAAATACTTTAATCAGATCGTCCGCACGGCTCCAGTATCGAATAGAGGCTATTAGGAAGTCTAGAACGGCACCAACAGATAGAGCTATTGAAAGTACTTCAAAATTTACAAGAAATAGACTTGCACCAAAAGTGATAACACCCAACACTACAAGCGTAACGAACACATTTCGATCATATACCTTGCTTGCTTCCTGATATTTTTGATTACATGAAAATGATTGATCACAATATCCTGATGGTTCGCCAACTTTGGTAGGTTTTGGAAGTTCTGTCCATGCACCACCAGATGTCACGCATTGATCCTGGGTCTCGGGCGCCATATTTATTTGTTTTACAGGACAAAAGACATTGTAATCAGGAGAAGAAAACACAAGAGAAAGTGTGTAATTATAGAAAAGATTGAGCACTATGACGATTCCAATAATCAGAGACCATCTGAGTATTTTAGGTGAGCGAAATGCTGGTGTGTTTTCCATAAAATTTAAAGCTTATTATAATACTTGATATTACATGAAAAACGTTGCGAATTCAAACCGTTTTTAATTTTCCTTGAGTAATCCTAGCTCTTGTCTAAATTCTTCCAAAAGAGCTTTACTCGTAAGTCTTTTTTCTACCACTTCAAAAACCGAATCATAAAACCACTTCACTTCTTCAAAACTTTTAAAATGAATACCCCAATGCCCAACACCTGTCTCCAAAATATCTTCACGAATAGATACCAGGTTATGAATTTTATCAGCCGTCGCCAACATTAAAGCTTCCTCGGATGCACTTTCTAGCCGGTTAATGTATTTTTCTTTTCTGTCTTTCCAATCAAGGTTGGATTTCTCAGTGACCTCACTTACTATGTTTGCAACTCTCTCACCAAAATCCCTAACTATGTCTGAATATTCATACCCTTCAGTGTCTTCTAACACATCATGAAGTAGAGCTGCCACTATTACATCTTCATCTTTTGTTTGTTCAGATAAAAGCCAGGCAACTGAAAAAGGATGCACAATATATGGGAGATTATTTACTTTGCGCGTTTGACTCCTGTGTTGATGTGTAGCAACATAAATTGCTTTTTGAATTTTTGGATTAAGAAGCATGATAACTATTCAAAAGAAATATTATTTATTATTACAGGGTCAACAGGTCTGTCTGAAGAGTTTACAGGTGTATTTTCAATATCTGCCACCACCTCCATTCCTTTTGTTACTTTTCCAAAAACAGTATGTTTCGTATCCAAAAAGTTGTTGGCTCTTGTATTAATGAAAAACTGACTACCATTTGTATCAGGTCCTGCATTTGCCATAGAGATGGTACCTAAATCATTTTTGTTATCAATATCTAATTCATCTTCAAATGTGTATCCCGGACCACCAGTGCCCCAACGTGACATTTGTGAATCATCTTTTGTAAGAGGGTCACCTCCCTGAATCATAAAATCTTTTATTACGCGATGAAATTTTACACCATCATAAAAACCATCTTTAGAAAGCTTCACAAAATTCTCAACTGTGTTAGGAGTTTTTTTATCAAAAAGTTCAATAGTGATATCTCCCTTGTTTGTATGTAATATTGCGTTCATTTTATTTAATTATATTATTTTATAAACCAAAAAGTATTTTCTTAAGCAGTTCATCTGTTCCCTTCTTATTCATTGCCGAATATGGAAATACATTTTCTTCTCCAGATTCCATTTTTATTAATTTTAATTTTTCTGAAAGTTCCTTTTGATTAAGTTTATCACTTTTGTTTGCGACGATTATATAGTTATGGTTTTCACCCCTAAGTACATCTAGCATATCTTTATCAAAATCCGTAAGCCCAACCTTACTATCTAATACGAGAACTACCACATAAGGTTTAACCCCAGACTCAGCAAGATACCACAAGATCATTTCTCTTATTTTTTCCTTATTCCCCCTTGCGTATCCATAACCTGGCAAATCAACAAAATAAGATTTATTCTTGTTTATCAAAAAAAAGTTTATCTCTGTTGTTTTTCCAGGTTTTTTTCCAGTCTTTACCAAGTCTTTCTTTCCAACTAAAGCATTGATAAGACTTGATTTTCCGACATTTGAACGCCCAACAAAACAAATTTGTGGAATATCCTTCTCTAGAATATCATTTGGGCCCACGATTCCTCTTACAAATTCTGAAGATGTAATTTTCATATGAAAGTCTTTAGAAATATTCTTTTTTAGTAATCTCGAATAATTTAGAATTTTGATTTTTCTTTTCTTTCATAAAGTTAATGTAATGCTCTAGAGACATAAGTTTTTTGTAATCAAGTATTTTTTCAGTAAACTCTACTCCAAACAAGTGATCGTATTCATGTTGAATTACTCGCGCGAGAAGTCCGTTGCAAAGCAATCTAAACTTTTCCCCATTTATATTGAAAGCTTCAATAACTATTTCTGATGGTCTTTTTACAGGACCAAACAACTGACCACTGAGTACACTTCCACACCCCTCGTATATAATATTTTCATTTTCAGAAAAATGTGTAATTTTAGGATTTATAAAAACACAAAAATCATCGAGCTGAGCCTCTGAACGCGCCTTGGTTTTTCTAATTTCAGTTACAAAAATCTTATAGTTTTTTGCGATTTGAGGAGCTGCCATACCCACCAAATTTTTTTTACGCATTGTATCTTTCAAATCCTTAATAACCCTCTTTATTTCTGGGTTTGAAAAATCTTTAACGACAATGTTTTTCGCCTTTAATCTTGGGTCACCAATTTGAATAGTGGTTCTTACGGACATGATCTTTACATCTTTCCATACTTGCAGCTATTTTACAATCACTATTTCTTTTCTTCTTTCAAAATTTTAGCCTTAATATCTGCGCCTCGATTATAGCCACCATAGGTTCCATCCGAACGAACAACCCTATGACAAGGAATATTTGGGTTGTAATTTTTATTCAAGATATTTCCCACTGCTCGTGAAGCATTAATATTTCCCGCTAATCTAGCAACTTCTTTATATGTCAAAGTTTCGCCTTTTTTGATTGTAATTACAACTTCATATACTTTTTGGGTAAAAGATCGGCTAGTCATATTGGGAGTATAGCAAAAGATAGGGACTGAAGTATGAAGAACTTCAAACGCCTCAAGACATTATTAAAAAATACCAGACAAGCTAACCCAAACACCAAAAACCATAAGAGCTATGGAATACCAAATATCTAACATCCAATATATTTTTAACTTATTTGCAAAAATAATAATCCAAACAAAAGGAAAAGCCAAAGCATAAAGAAATCTAAATGGGTGAAATATTCCCCATTGGGATAAAGCTTCTCTGCTTGCGATTCTAATATTTTCCACATCTGCATCACTTGGTATCGCATGAAATCCAATTGAAAAAATAATCCACACAACGACCCATAACCACAGCCCTCGCACATAAGAATAATTATTAACCAAAATGAAATGTGCACCTGCAGCACTAGAAACAATGGTAAGTATCGAATTAATAATAAGAGGTCCGATTGATATCCAAAATGTCTGAAAATATTTAGAGGGAACGGCGTGATCAACATAACCTAAAGTTGTTCCAAATTTGAAATAGCGAACCTTATAAACTTCTACACCAAACCAATCACAAAATTTTTTATGTGATAACTCGTGAATGATCACACCTGGAAATGTTAAGTATGAAATCAAAGTTCGAAACATTTATTTATTGTACAGGAAACTGAGAGAGTTTCATAAGTTTTAGAGGAAAGTAGCAGGCCGCGGTGATTCTGGTTATTTCAAAAATTTCTGATAACATCAAGTTTAGACAAACAATCAACCATATTAGGAGAAAGTTCTATGAAAAAAGTAGCAATTGTTGGTGTTGGAGCTGTTGGAACCGAGTTGGTTCGGCTGCTGGTAAAAAGGCAGTTTCCATTTAGTTCAATAGTAATATTGGCCCGTTCAGAAAGAACCGAAATCATCGACGGAGTTTCCTACCAAGTGAAGGTAGCAACCCCGGAATCATTCAACGGTATCGATATTGCTTTCTTTGCTGGGACTGAAGGATCGAAAGGTGCTTCTCAAACTCTTGGATGGGAGGCGGTGAAAAGAGGCTGCATCGTGATTGATAACGGAGACGACTTCAGGATGAATGAGCGGATCCCACTCGTTATCCCCGAAATCAATGCCGCAGCACTCAAGAATCACAAAGGATTCATCGCCAATCCCAACTGCAGTACAATCATTGCTTTGATGCCCCTTGCACCTCTTCATCGAGTTGCAAAAATCAAGCGCATCATCGCATGCACATATCAGGCTGTTTCGGGAACTGGTGCGCAAGCAATTAAAGAGCTTGAAGACCAAAGCAAGGCTTGGGCGAAAAATCGACCCATGCGTGCCGAGGTATACCCGCATCAGATCGCGTTCAACGTGATTCCTTGTGTTGGATCGTTCAAGGACGAATCAGGAGAAAGCACTGAAGAGATAAAGATGCGTCGAGAGATGCATAAGATTCTTCAAGACTCTTCGATTAAGATTGCGAATACTTGTGTGCGTGTACCAGTCTTCAACGGCCATAGTATCGCGATTAATGTTGAGTTTGAAAAGATCATCGGTCCAGCCGAAGCGCGGGAAATTCTTAGACAATCGCATGGCGTGAGAGTTGTAGATAGTCCCGCAAACTCATTATATCCAATACCAATTAATGCATCAGGTCAGTTTGATGTGTTGGTGGGCAGGATACGAAGAGATCCGAGCATTGAAAACGGTCTAATCCTTTGGTGTTCGGGCGACAACATCTGGAAAGGTGCTGCTCAAAATGCAATACAGATTGCTGAACAGTTAATATAAAACCCCAAGAGTTGGCGGAGAAATCCACCAACTCTTTTTTATGGATTGACCAAATCCTGTTTTAGTTGTAATGTTTGGCCCACGATACCTGAGTAGGTGTCTCGTTCTTTTACAGAACAATTCAGTCAATCAACTTAAACTGAGGTACATAATAAACATATGGGGCAAAACACCCTGTTTGATAAAGTCTGGGATCTGCACACTGTGCGGAGTCTCGGTGGCCAAGATCAGATCTTGGTGGGTACGCATTTAATCCATGAGGTCACGTCTCCCCAGGCGTTTCCCATGATCGAAGAACGCGACCTTTGCGTGCGCTTTCCGAAGCGTACGTTTGCCACGGTGGATCACATCGTGCCAACCGACGTGCGTTCGCGTCCTCTCCAGGACCCGATCGCGGAAACCATGCTCCAACACTTGGAGCGCAACACATCGAAACACAACATCGCCTTGTTCAACCTTGGAGACAAAGATCAAGGAATCGTACACATCATCGGACCGGAATTGGGAATCACCCAACCCGGAATGGTGATCGCCTGCGGCGATAGCCACACCTCCACACACGGAGCGTTTGGTGCCATCGCCCTCGGCATCGGAACAACTCAAATCGCATGCGTTCTGGCAACAGGATGTCTGCTTCTCGAGCGTCCGAAAGTGCGCAAGATCCAAATCGACGGTGCGCTCGGAGAAAGCGTAACTGCAAAAGACATCATTCTTGCGATCATCAATCGTTTGGGAGTCAAAGGTGGTATCGGCTTCGCTTACGAGTTTGCCGGCAGCGCCATCAGAGAGCTCGATATGGAAGCTCGCATGACGATCTGCAACATGTCGATCGAAGGCGGCGCGCAGTGCGGTTACATCAATCCGGATGAACACACCATCGAATATCTGCATGATCGGAAATACGTGCCGAAAGGTAACAATTACCAAAAAGCAGTGACGTGGTGGCTCAGTCTCGCATCGGGACCCGACGCGGAATACGACGATATCTTCGAACTTCCCGCAGAGGAAATCGAACCTATGATGACTTATGGGATCACTCCCGGACAGTCAATCGGCGTTAGCCAAATCATCCCAATCAACGCACCACAAGATGCACTTGATTATATGCTTCTTGAAGCAGGTAAACCTCTTCTCGGAACAGAAGTGGACGTTGCTTTCATCGGCTCATGCACTGAAGGTCGCATTAGCGACTTCCGCGAAGCGGCAAATCTGATCAAGCGATACGGACTCAAAGTTGCACCTGGCGTTACCGCCCTTGCTGTTCCTGGTTCTGAAGCCGTTCGCCGTCAGGCTGAACAAGAAGGTCTCCACAAGATCTTCATCGAATCAGGATGGCAGTGGCGTGAGGCAGGTTGCAGCATGTGTTTAGCAATGAATCCCGACAAACTCAGGGGGAGCCAGTTGTGTGCATCAAGTTCAAATCGGAACTTCAAGGGTCGGCAAGGAAGCCCAACAGGGCGTACAGTGCTGATGTCATCGTTGTCAGTTGTCGCATGTGCGACGGCTGGGAAGATCGCAGACGTTCGTGAAATCATCGGAAGGAACTAAACACCATGTTGAAAAAAATCAGACAAATCTCGGGCGGTGCTTTTCATCTCCCGGGCAACGACATCGATACCGACCGGATCATTCCGGCACGGTTCCTCAAGTGCGTGACCTTCCAAGGTCTCGGCAACCATGTCTTCGAGGACGATCGCGCTCAGCTTAATGGGCGCCATCCCTTCGACGACAAGTCCAACAAGGGGTGCAATATCCTCGTGGTGGACGAAAACTTCGGTTCCGGCTCGAGCCGTGAACATGCAGTTCCTGCTCTCACTCAGTGGGGCATTCAGGCAATCATCGGCCTTTCGTTCGCTGCGATCTTTCGTGGCAACGCGGTCGGCAACGGCTTGGCATGCGTCACGGTGACCAAGGAAGAACACGAGTGGATCACTCGTTGTGTGACCGGCATCGGAGGAACCATCTTCCGGGTCGACTTGGAACAAATGAAAGTGCTCATGTTCCAGGGAATGCCACACGACCCTTCCTACGGCACATGCGAAATGCCGGACTCACACCGCGAAAAGCTGATTACTGGAACCTGGGACGATATCGCGACCTGCCTCACCGCAGAAAGCGCGATCGAAGAAACGGCGGCTCGTCTGCCGTACTTCGCCGGCGTTTAACCGGATCAGACTCCAGGATTGTTCCTGCATAAACTACCTTGTCTCCCAAAAAGGGGCGAGGTATTTTTTTATATATAAATTGACTAAATCTCAAAAAAGATTAAGGTTGGTGTGGGTAATAATAAAGACCTAGTTCTTTTAGACAACAATAAAGGAAAGTTATGACATCTTAAACACAAAAGGATAAGGTATATATTCAGAGACAAACTTTTGTAGATCGTTCATTTTCAATGGGGTAAATATAAAATTGAAAGAATTTATCGATATGTTGTAATTAATCATATCGACAATTTCTCTGTTTACTGGAGAAATAATTTCCTTGATATCTCTTCTGAAAAGCATGACTGCCAAATTTCTTGTGAGTGGAAAGTATAGTTCCACATGAAGACTCATCAGATTTTTGTAACCATTGTAAAAATCCACCTTTTCTTTCGGTACAAAATATACAACCGGACAATCAGAAGTTATAAAATGCCTTTTATTATTTGAACGAACTATTGTCATGGTCATCCCTGAAAAAATACCCAAATGTTTCTCGATTCCTAGGAGCGCATATTTCAGAAAGTATCCATTAGGATATTCAAAGTTATATTTTTTATCTACTATCATCTTTCTCATTTTTTCAGCTTCTTCCTCAGATATATCTTCTCCTGATATCTCTTTATAGTCTGCAACGATTTCTTTTGCTGATTTTCTTTTATAATCTTCAGACATGAAGTGCTTTTTCATTAAAGAATCCATCTCTTCAATTTGAGCCTTAAACTGTGGAGTTCTCAATCTCATACACGATAGAAAGAGGCATATCTTTTGCTTTAAATCTTGGTTAATTTCTGCACCATCTGGCATTTTTTCTATTTCTGAGATTATCGAACTATAATCAGATTCTCCTAGATCGGAAAATATTTGTTCAATATCATCGTTTTTAACCCCTTCTATTTCAAGAGTGTATAAATTATTTTCAAGCCCGATATTTTTTAAACCTTCTTCTCCTTTAACACCAAAGATTCTTTTATCTTCCGTGACTGATTTGTCTTTAAAGAATTTTTCTCCTTTCTTATATACAAATAGGGTGCCATCCAAGAGAAAATGTTTAAGGTATGTCTGAGGTATATAATGATTTCTTGTTGTTATTTCCGTCATAATTAAGATTATACTAGAAGATCCTCGTGCTATCACGAGGATCTTCTATGCGACGTATGTCGTGCTACCTGCTGTTGGCGGAGAGAGGGAGAGTTTCTCCTTCGACTCAAAACTTTTTCGCCAAAAAGTTTTGGTCTAGGCACCGCCTCATGAATTTCTTTTGCTAAAGAAATTCTATTCCGGCGTTTGAATCTCCCAAAAAACTGCTACCCAGCATTTTTTTCTCTCCTCAAAAAGAAAAACCCTTTCGGGTTTTCTTTTGCGGAGAGAGGGAGATTCGAACTCCCGGGACCAATTAAGGTCCGGCGGTTTAGTAAACCGCTGGTTTAAACCACTCACCCATCTCTCCATATATTCCACTTCGTACTTTCACTTTACTTCTCTCCTTCGATAAACATATTAACTAAAAAAACTAAATATTACCAGAGCAAATAAAAAGCCACAAAATGTGGCTTTTTGTTTTTGAAAAATCAAAATCTACTTGTTTTTTGCAAGTCGTGCATGCTTAGCCACGAGTCGCTTTTTAGTTTTTGTAGAACGAGATTTTTTGTTTTTAATATCTTGACTTACTCTTTTTGCCATATACTCATAACTATACACCATTAGAAAACAATAATAAAGAGTTATTTCTCATACACTAAGTGCGTTAAATAATTCAGCTGCATCTTCTTCGTTTTCAGCACTACATTATATTTTATTGACTAAGATTAAATTTGGCAGCCTCTTCCAATAAATAGATAACTTCTTCATCTGACGTTTGGTTAAATTCCTTATACCACCCTCCAACAGAGACTAGATCTTCTACTTCTTTTAAACAAACAACATAATCAACTAGATCTCTCAGTTTTTTTGCAGCATCTTTGCTACACACCGGTGAAGCAAAGATAATAGTTTTTGGTTTTTGGATAATTTTTACAGATTCAATCGCAGCTAAAGCAGTCACTCCAGTTGCAAGCCCGTCATCCACTATAATCACAGTATCGGTAACAACATTTTTGCTGTATTCTCCACTATTATAGTGAACCATTCTTCGATCCATTTCTTTTAATTCATTTTCTACAATAATATCAATGTCTTCTCTCTTTAAGTCTAAAGATTGAATAGAAGAATTATTAAAAATAATAATGTCACCAGGAGCAATTGCACCTACACCAAACTCAGGATCTGCTGGTGAACTAATTTTTCTAGCAACAATTGTATCTAGCGGCGAGTTTAGTTTTTTTGCAATTTCAAATCCAACAGGCACTCCACCCCTAGGTAAAGCAAGAACAACTAAATTATCTGATTTATAAGATAATAATAGCTCTGCTAACTGCTTCCCAGCTTCTGTTCTATCTTTAAATTCCATATTTTTACTATTTCATAAGATCAGATTTCTTCTGCTCGAATTCTTCTTTATTTATTTCTCCCTTTGCATAGCGCTCTTTTAGTATATCTACCGCCTCATCTTTTTCCTCATGCCAACCATGATACATTCCACGATATCGCGGACCTCTAATAAGCCTGATTATCACTCCAATTATTATGACCAAAAAAATAATCCACAAAATACCTCCCAATGGTTCAAAACCATACATTCCATATGATCCACACATAATATTTTTGATTAGAAATTTTTAATAAACAACAAAATACCACCACCACAAAGTCGACCTTTGTTTTTAGTGACTTCCTAATTCTATTTTGTTGAGATTAAAGATTTGATGAACTCACAATAAAATTCATTAACAAACCCTTACATTTTCACTTCTTTATAATACCTATGAAACAGAGCAATAATAGGGCCTACATGGTACAATATTCTCGTGAAAAATTTATTCTCAAAAACACGTGTTTACGCGGCAATAGGAACATTTTGTCTACTTGCTCTAACAGGCTATGGCGAATACAACTACTACTCCCTTAAAAACCACACAAACGAAGTAGAACTCAACCTTGAACAAGCACTCAAAGAACTTTCTACCCTACAAACAGAAAACGTAGACCTCACTTCAAAACTATCGCAAGAAAAACAGACAAACGATTCTTTTACGGAACAGATAGGTAAAATTTCTTCTTCCGTCGGAACACTAGAAAAACTCTACAAAACAGACCCTCAACTTTTACAAAAATATTCAAAAATATATTTCCTAAATGAAAATTATATTCCTTCAAATCTTACAGAAATAGATTCAAAATACTTGAGTGATGCAAAGAAAACTCTTCAAATCCATTCTGGAGTATGGCCACACCTCAAGCAGATGTTTGTAGATGCCGAGGATGATGGGGTTAATCTTAGGGTTATTTCTGCATATAGATCATTTAACACACAAGCCGCGGTAAAACTTGAATACAAAACCCTTTATGGATCCGGTGCAAATAAATTCTCTGCGGACCAAGGATATTCTGAACACCAACTCGGTACCACCGTAGACCTAGACACAGTAAGTTCTACAACAACACTCAAAACATCATTTGAAAAAACAAAAGCTTTTGAATGGTTAAATAAAAATGCATATAAATATGGATTCACACTTTCATATCCTAAGAAAAATACATATTACCAATTTGAACCTTGGCATTGGAGATTTGTGGGAGTTAATCTTGCAAAAAAACTTCACGAGAATGGTCAATATTTTTATGAAATGGACCAACGAACAATAAACACATATTTAGCAAACTTTTTTGATTAAACTCAAGAAAATATTAAAAAGATAGAGATTATATAAAACAAAAATGACACACCACGTGTGTCATTTTTGTTTTATTCTTTCAATTAAAATTATTTCTTCTTTGCTACAACTTTTTTCTTTGGAGCAATTTTGGTGTCTGATTTTTTTGAAACAACAGGAGTCTTCTTTATTTCTTTCTTAGGACCAGCAACTACTTTTTCAACTTTTTTTTCTACATTAACCTGTATTGGAGAAACAACAGGAGCAGCAACATTCTTGCTAAGTAGTTCTATTAATTTATCTAATTTAACATTTAAAGTCTCAAACTGACGCTTAGAGTCGTCAAACTGAGGTCTTACTTGTGGTTGAGCTGGAGAAAAATCTCTCTTAGGATATTCACGTTTTGGCGCAAAATCTCTCTTAGGATAATCCTCTCGTGGAGAATCCTCTCTCCTACTACTGAAACATTCATTACAATAAACTGGCTTATTACCATTTGGACGAAAAGGAACTTCGCATTGTTTATGACATTCAGCACACGTAGTACTAAACATTTCTGATTGACCATCGTTTCTACCACCTGATCGGCCACCAAAACTTGGTCTACCACCAAAACTTGGACGTCCTCCTCCAAATTCTCGCTTTTTAAAACCTCCACCAAAACCTCCTGATTTTCTGAATTCGCCCATATTTTTTATTATATTTTATTTATTATTACTTAAAAACAGTATTTTTGGAGAGTTGAGACTCTTAGAAAACTGATTCGCTTAAGTATAGCACAAAAATAGAAAAAAGCTAGTCTAACTAACAAAACCTACGAAAGCATAGCAGCTTATTATTTAGAGCCCTAAAAGTTTCCGCTTTTCAGCTTTTGTAAGTTTCTTTATTATACATTCTCTTTTCAGAGCCTGACCTTTTGTTTCTAGAGTCTCAAAATATTTCAAACTAACAGGCCTACGAATCTTGGTGTAGTGCGCAGCAGATTTTAGATTATTGTGAACATAAAGCCTTCTTTCAAGGTTGTTTGTATAACCAGTATAAAAAGTACCATCAGCACATTCAAGTATGTATACAAAGTAAGACATAAATTTATTACAATCCTTTATGTAAAAGTTTTACCTCTCCAAATCTAACGTTTCATCAATCCTAATCTTCTCAAAAAATTCTGGAACATGACTTACTAAAACCATTGCCCCCTGGTATTCACTAAGTGCCTTGGCGATGATTGGAAGATGACGAAAATTTATATGGTTTGTAGGCTCATCAAGAATAAGAAGCCCCGGTTTCTGAAGAACGAGTCTGGCGAAAGCAACTAATCCTTTCTGGCCTTCAGAAAGACTTCCAATTTTAGTATTTATTAATTCCCCCGTTATCAGAAACCCAGCCGCAGTAGAACGTAAATCTTCTTCAATGTGTTTTTCCATCACACCCATGAGTGAATCGTGAACAGTATCCTCAAAATTTAAAGTTGAAAAATCTTGTCTATAGTATCCAACTTTAACACCCTTAGTAATCATTGCACCAACTGCGGTCCCTTGAGCAAGAGATTCTAGCAATGTACTTTTACCAATACCATTTGGACCTTTCAAAAGTAAGTGTTGATTCCTCTTCAAAATTACTTTTGTTTTTCGATGAATAGTTTTATGAGTCTTTGGATCCATAACAGTATATTCAGAAATTTCTAGAATAGTACCGAGAAGATCTTCTGGTACAGGAATTCTAAAAGGTCGAATTGTTTTATCTTCCCTTCTAACATCAACTTTTTCCTCTTCAAGCTCTTCAGCTTTTTCTCTCATGCGTCTAGCCACCAGACGCATCTGACCACCTTTGTTTGCAAAAAAGTTTGCTTTGTCTTTATTTTCTTGTATTTCTTTTGCCAACTGAGCATTCTTGCGATTCTCTTTTTCAATTCGAGCAGAAATTTCTTTGAGTAAATCGAAATATGTACCAACATACTGTTCTACTTTCCTAGTGAAGACATCTAGGTACAAAACCCCATCTGTAAAAGAGTTCAAAAAATCAGCATCGTGAGAAATTACAATACAAGTCTTTTTATAATTTTTAATAAAGTCCGTAAGATGAGCGATTCCTTTTTTATCCAAATTATTGGTAGGCTCATCCAAAAGAAGAATGTCTGGATTTTGAATAATAGCAGATGCCAAGAGAAGTCTTGCTTGCTGTCCGCCAGAAAATGTTTTTATGATTTTGTCATGTGGAGCATGTAGATTTACCACCTCCAAAACTTCTTCAATACGTGGGTCGATATCATAAACCTTTTTATCAAAGCATTTTTCAAAAAATTCACGAACAGTAAGAGCAAGATCCTCGCGTGGAATAACTTGCCGAGAAAGCGCGATTACACCTCTTCCACAATGAATTTCGCCGTCTTCTGGAACAAGTGCACCTGTAATCAATTTAAAAATAGTACTTTTCCCAGCACCGTTCTGGCCCATAATAGTAATCTTTGATCCTCTTCGTATAGAAAAACTAACCCCATCCAAGATGGGTTTATTGTGTCCAAATTCAAATGACACATTATCAAATCTAACAACAACTTCTTCACGAGACATGTGCTACACCATAACACACAATCGCTTCTTATGCCTAATATATGCTAGGATACTTTGCATGGATACGAATCTAGAAACTGGAAAGTCTGTTTGGGACGTTGTAGTCATTGGTGGCGGACCATCTGGCATGATGGCTGCTGGACGTGCTGCAGAACGTGGCACCAAGGTTATTCTCATTGAAAAAAATGAAAACCTCGGAAAAAAACTTCTAATTTCGGGTGGGGGCCGTTGTAACTTAACCAACGCTGAATTTGATACGCGTAAATTTCTAGATAAATTTAAAGGCAGTAATAAATTCCTGTTCTCAACATTCTCAAAATGGAATGTGAAAGACACCCTAGACTTTTTTAACTCAAGAAAAATGGAAACAAAAATTGAGGCATTTCAACGCGTGTTTCCTATTACAGACAAAGCGCAATCCGTGTTGAATGTTTTAGTAGAATATATGAAACAAGGAAATGTTACAGTGATTTCAAATAGTGAAGTTCTGGGCTTTGAGGTAGACAATCAAAAAATAACTGCAATAAAAATTAAAGGTAAAAATAATATTTTCGCTAAGCAATTTATTTTAGCAACAGGTGGAACCTCCCACCCAGAAACAGGTTCGACTGGCGACGGTTTTAAGTGGCTACAAAAAATTGGACACGAAATAATAGAACCCAGCGCAGCACTTGTACCAATCGCACTAAAAGATGATTGGATAAAAGATTTACAAGGTACCACCCTAGAAAAAACAAAAATTTCTATTTTCCAAAATAATGTTAAACAGGCTTCGCGTATAGGAAAAATTCTTTTTACGCACTTTGGAGTTTCAGGTCCTGCAATTCTAAATATGAGCCAGGAAGTCGGTGAGCTTTTAAAATATGGCGATGTTGTAATTTCATTAGATATTTTACCAGAACTAGATTATGGGCAACTTAACTTAAAACTTCAGGAAATTTTCAAAGAACATAGCAATAAAAATTTCAAAAATAGTCTAGCGACATTAATTCCTTCATCATTTGTTCCAATTATTATCAAATTATCTGGTATTAATGGAGATACATTGAGTCATAGCGTAACTCGAGAACAAAGACTAAACTTGATACAAGTATTAAAATCCATTCCCCTGCATGTTAAAGAATTGTTGGGGGCGGAAAAAGCAATAATCACATCAGGAGGTGTAAAACCAGAGGAGGTTGACTGGAAATCGATGCATTCCAAAATATTCCCAAATTTGTTTTTAATTGGAGATATTTTAAATATTGATCGCCCATCTGGTGGCTACAGTTTACAGCTTTGTTGGACCACAGGTTTTGTGGCCGGAGATTCAGTAGAAGTGAACTAATATTTACGAACAACCCCTTTTACAATAGCCGCTATCTTTAATTCCTCGGTTGGATATATTGGTTTGAATTTTTTATTTGCAGGTTCCAAATAAACTTTATTCCCCTCTTTTCTATAATATTTCATGGTCCAACCACCATCTACCTCAGCAATAACAATATCTCCAACTTTTGGTTCCCCACGCCTCTCAGCTATTACTAGGTCTCCTTCTTGAATACCAGCATCAATCATTGACTCACCTTTAACTTCCAGTAAATAAGTAGACTCTTTATGTTCTATTAAATAATTATCAATACTGATAGTATCCAACATATCTTCCTCAGCTGCGGATGGAAAACCTGCTTCTACGAGCCCGAGAAGAGGCACTTCATCTAGACGATTATTTGGTATAAGCCTGCCTTTATTGTCTTTAGAAACCACCTCCGCTTCAACAAGTTTATCTATTAGTTTATATACAGCATTCTTTGATTTAAAACCGACCAAGTCCATAATTTCCTGATAGCTTGGCATTCTGCGATGTCGGTGATAAAAAGAAACAATTTTATTTTTATATTCTTCAATCATAGTATAAAAGTTGAAACGAGACTAAAAGATTTCTGCAACCAACCGCTTTGGCGATTTAGTCTTTGTAATTGTTTTAAAAGAAACTTATGTCGCAAGGCCTCTTTACCGTATGAAAGACCTTTGATTATTTTAAGGTCAATCTCATTGTTGAGTTTTCGTATCTCTCCTTCGATTGTTTTTTTGAATGTGTGACTACTCATGTTTTTATAAGTTATCTTGGCTGATGTATATAGTATAGGTGAACAATCGTTCACCGTCACTGTGGATATGTAAACAGAACATATCTGGCGAAAAATGTAAAAAACATTTTTAAAATAATTAGATTAATGGCCGTAAAAAAGAGGTGGGATTTTATAAAATATATATTATTTTAAAAAAGTAAAAAACATAGCGACAACAGCAGAAGCCATTAGGAAAAAAGTTGCCCAAATAAGCACTTTTGAAAGTGCCCCGCTTTTATGTTCTCCCATTATTTTTTCACTACTTGCAATTTTTGCAATTATGAAAATAAGCGGAACAGCAACAATACCGTTAATAACTGCAGTAATCACCAATGCCTTCACTGGATCAATTCCGATAAAATTAATACATAGACCAACCAAGGTTGCGATGGTAATCACTCCATAAAAACCATGTGCTTTTTTCAGTTTCAAATTAAGACCTTCTCTCCAATTAAACGCTTCCGATAAAGCATATGACGCAGATGCTGAAAGAACAGGAACTGCTAGCATGCCTAACCCAACCACCCCAATAGCAAATATTATTTTTGCCAAAACTCCAGCATATGGAAATGTTTGTACCAAAGGTTCGAGTGCTTTAGCAGCATCAGCAGCTGTGGCAATATCTGTAACACCATTACTATGAAGCACTGTTGCTGCCACCACAATCATACACCAGCAGGCAATTTGGGAAGAAAGCATCCCTAAAAAATTATCAATCCTTAGAGAACGCATAAAAGACTTTGTAAGTTTTGGCTTTCCATTATGAATCAGATGTTTTCTGTGTTCCTCTTCTACCTCTTCTGAAGCTTCCCAGAAAAACATATACGGAGAAATTGTCGTTCCAAGAACCCCTGTGATAATAAAAAAGAAAGAAAAATTAAATTCAATATGAGGAATAAAAGTTGCGTTTAAAATAACACCCCAAGGTTCACGCACAATAAAAACTGTCACAACATAAGAGAACAAAGACAACGCCAACCACTTTAATATACGGGCATAGTTAATATAGGAAACAAAAATTTCTAATACTAAAATAACAATGGTGAAAATTAGAGTGAGAAGAATAAATGGGACAGGAAAAATCAACCCAGCCGCTGCAGCCATCGCACCAAGATCAGCGCCGATATTAATAGTATTTGCTACCAACACCAAAATAACCATAAAATACAGAACTTTTTTACTATAGTACTCTTTAACAACAGCAGCGATACCCTTTCCAGTCACTGCACCAATACGTGCACAAGCCTCTTGAACGGCTGTCATTAGCGGAAGAAGAAATACTACAGCCCAAAGTTGGCCATAACCAAATTGAGCACCGGTTTGAGAATATGTCGCTATACCAGATGGATCATCATCCGCTGCGCCGGTAATCAACCCAGGTCCAACAACTTTTTCCAATTTTTTTAATTTTCTTCCGAATTTAAACACGAATAAAGTATATCATGACAAATATCTTTTTGTTGTATTTATTTTGTGAACTTAGTACTTCCATAGGCAACAAAAAAACAGAGACTAATGTCTCTGTTTTTTCTAATTTTTAATATTTAGAAACCAAGAAACCGACTGAAGAAGTTAGCTATGCCGCCAAAGAAACCCTTGGGTTTTTCTTGTTTATTTTCAGTTGATGAAGCAGGTGCAACACCATGATCAATAACTGAAGATGCTGCAATTGATGTTCCATTTACAGTACCCTGAACAACAACTATGTCATTCACCGCAACACTAGAAAGTGTTGATGTTGCATTATCTTTTTGTACAAATGCATTTGTGGCATCTACTGTATACACAACACCTCCTTTGTTAGTAACTGTTAGAGTTGTCCCACTTATAGCAGTTATATTGCCTCCAATAACTGGCTGGCCATTGCCTTGAAAATTAGGATTTCGTTTTTGTCCATCAGGCATATTTCCTTTTACAGAAACTCCATCCCTGATATTTGTCGCAACAACATTGGTACCATCTACTTTACCTTGAACTATAATTTTATCCCCCACAACAATATTTGAAACACTAGAAGTGGCATTATCTTTGGTAACTTTTGAATTTGAGGCGTCTACAGTATATACAACACTTGTACTGGTGCCGTTTGGACGAACCTGACTATTTACAGTAATTGTTGTTCCACTTATTGAAGCAACTGTTCCAAAAACACCAAATTGTCTGTGCACACCTACGCCTCGTTTATTATCACCACTGAAATTCCTATGAGGAGCATTCCCTGCAGTAACGGTATCAGCTAAAGCTGGTAAAGAAAAAATAAAACTAGATAAAAGTCCAGTCACCACCAACAATGACACATACTTCTTTTTCATATTATAAGATATAAACATTATTTAATAACAAATTTAGACACTTAAACATAAAGTTGAGTTTTCAACCCAGTGTCTCTCCCCTATATATACGCATTAGAAACAGAGAGAGGTGCATATGTATAATTTATATCTGATTACTTTATTATAAAAATCTAAATAAAGCCTCTACTGAAACGTATAAAAAAATATTCATGAAGAAAGTACTGTAGACTCAACATTTACAAAGACAAAACCCATTACCGCTTGTTAAGATTGATGTATAATCAGAGTAATTATGGCCTATTTCCTAAATCCCCTTATCTCACTTCTACTATCATATAAATATATTACCTTATTTTTGATTATATTTTCTGGAGGCATTATAGTGCCATGGCCTGAAAATACTTTATTGTTAGCCACCGGAGCCTTTGCGAGCCAAGGATATCTAAACTTGGCAATATCTTTTATAGTAGCACTGACAGCAAACATACTTGGTGATTCAATTGGCTATTATCTGACTAAAAGATGGGGATACAAAATTATCAAAGAGAGTAAAATAAAAAAATACAAGTATGTAAAACAGGCAGAAAAATATTTATTGGACCATTCAGGGATAACAATTTTTATTTCACGTTTTGTAGGAGCAATAGGACAACTTGTTAACTTTATGTCTGGGCTTATAGGTATATCATTCCGACATTTTATCCTTTTCGATATTATAGGTAATGCACTAGAAATAGGAATATTTATGGTTGCTGGGTATCTACTAGGAAACACGTGGAGAAACTTTTTAGGAATCACTGATATTGTTGGGTGGATACTTCTAGCATTTTTTTTGATAAATATACTTATAAACTTTTTTAGAAAAATAAAAAAGACTTAGATAATTGGCGTGCGGAACATCAGTTACTGTAAATGTGAGGGGCTTTCTTGTCTTTTTATCTCTTTTAAGTAATATACCTCACCAGATGGATACGGGAATGAATTCCGTATCATTGACAACAAAACAGAAACACAGGCCATGAAAAAAATAATAGCTGGTATCCTTCTCACTGAAGGTAAGACAAAAGAGGTATTTGCCGTTGAGGGCGACCCTCATGCGGTATTGATTGAATCAAAAGACGACATCACTGCCGGCGATGGCGCCAAACACGACATCTTAGAAGGCAAAGCGGTGTTCGCGACTCAAACCACTTGCAACGTATTCACTCTCCTTCGGGATTGTGGAATTCCTGTGGCATTTCGTGAGCAAATTGCTCCAACTGCATTTACCGCGGACCGCTGCACCATGTTGCCTTACGAGGTAGTGGTTCGACGCGAAGCACACGGTTCCTACCTGAAGCGTATGCCTGGCCTTGCAAAAGGTCATCTTTTTCCAAAGCTCCTTGTGGAGTTTTTCCTGAAGACAAACAATCGACGTTGGAAGGAGCATGACCTCCTCTGCGACGATCCACTTATGGAATACGCAGACGGAAAAATACACCTATACGAACCGTCGAAACCGATCCATGGACAGAAGCCTTTTCTTTCCCTCGATGAAGACGAGGTCTTTTACTCCTTGGAATGGAAATGCTTCGATAGAATGAGGAAAATCGCCCAACGAGTGTTCCTCATCTTGGAAAAAGCTTGGCAGATTGAAGGTGGAAAGCTTGTCGACTTCAAGGTCGAGTTTGGTCTCACTAACCTGACATGCGAATTGTGTCTCGCCGATGTTATCGACAATGATTCATGGCGAGTAATAGAAAACGGATCGTATATCGACAAACAGGTTTACCGCGATGGTGGCGATCTCAACGAAGTGATGGTGAAATATCGTCGTGTTGCCGAGGTCACAAGCCGTTTCCGTTTACCATCACAACAGATCATCATCTGGCGCGGATCTGACAAGGACGACGTGAGTCCAGTGGTGAATGCGCTCGATCAGATGTGTGAAGGTTTCTATGGGGCCTGTCAGCGTCTCAAACTCATTACGAAAACCTGTTCTATTCACAAGGAACCGATTCGTGGTCTGAACATGCTTCACTCGCTCATTCAGGAGGTGCCAAATTCTGTAGTGATTGCTTTCATTGGGCGATCCAATGGAGCCGGCCCCACATTGTCCGCACACACAACAGTTCCAGTCATCACAGTTCCGGCGAGTTTCAAAGACTTTCCGGAAGATGTCTGGTCTTCACTGCGCACACCTTCAAGCGTGCCGGTCACCACGGTGCTCGAACCCTCGAACGCCGCCATGGCTGCAGTTGAGATTCTAGCTCTCAACAATCCGTTTCTTTACATGTTTCTTCGGGAACAGCTCGAAAAGCGATTGGTCAACTGCATTCCAGTCTGAGTTATTCGAACACTAAACCACACTCCGCGAGGTAACTCTCGTGGAGTATTTTTTTGTTTATCACCCTCCCCCATTACCCACTCCTAATGATTGCTTTTTATCTAAATATGTGATATAATGCTAAGAGACAGAAAACAGAACCTTCACATGTATACCTATCCATTACTCCAAAGAGTTTCCGAACTCTACGAAGAGGTGGAGCTCGGTAACGTACTCCTCCTCGCTTGTCAGCACCTGCTTGAACCGCAACTGCGAATGTTCGAGCACTTACTCCAGATGGGATTGAAGCCAGAAAACTGTGTAATCGTCGGAAAGAACTATTCCACGAACACTGAGGTTATGCAGGAGCTTAAAGCTAAGGGTTGCGTAGTAGCACCCTTCAGCCAAAAGTTTGATCCAATGCAACCATTTGATATTTGGTTTGAGGAAAGACTTATCGCTTTTGTTAAAGCGGAAATTTCCAAACACCAGATTGAAAAATATAGCAAAGTGGTTATTCTTGACGATGGCGGCTTTATGCATCTCGTTGTCAACGAACTCTGCAAGGACTTCACTACCCTAATTGGGGTTGAACAAACGTCGTCTGGACACCACAAAATCCAGTCTGCAAATATTCAATTTCCTTCAATTTCTGTAGCACGGTCATACCAGAAACTCATGTTTGAATCTCCCTACATAGGAATAAACGGACATGAAAAGATTATGCAGCATCTTCGGATGCGGCAAAAAAATAATCCTAAAGTTCTGGTGATCGGTCTCGGACCTATCGGTAGACAGCTTGCTGGTCAACTTCTCATTTGTGAGAAATTCGATGGCTATGCCGTCGATCCAAAGCTTGATGAATTGCGACATCGTGGAATGGGCTCGAGAGGAGTGTTTGATTTACTCCGACCCGAACACATCCTTCAACCATGCGAGTTGAAACAAAGGCTCAAGGAATTTGATCTCATTGTTGGCACAACTGGTTCGCCAGTTCTTACCAATGAAGATATTGAAAACCTCCACCCAGAAGTTTCGCTTGTGAGTATATCGTCTTCTGATAGAGAGTTTCCAGCGGTGCCATTTAGGCATCACAAAGGAACCCTCCATCAAGATTATGTACTAGGTGCTCGCACCTTGGTAAACGGTGGTTTCCCGATCACCTTTGATGGACTGAGACATGGTATGCCTCCGCAACAAATCGAGTTAACGATAGCACTCCTTATTATTCGTCTCTTAGATGGGATAGATAATCAATTGCAACACCTACCAAGCGTTGTCGAACAAATCCGATTAATGTGGCAGCCGGATGAAGGAGTGAATAACTGGTACAAAAAACCTTAGCAACGGACCATCTTGAAAAAGATGGTCCGTTTTATTATTTAGTATAGGATGTTTTTTAAGAAATTGTTGGTGATATAAACTTGAAACCCTTGAGAACTCGAGGCTTTAAAAAAATAATATGTTATTTCTTTTTTGTTGAAAATGCTCCGACTACAAGCAATACACAGGAAACGATTGGAGCCCAGAGAATTACAGTAAGCCCTGCCATAAAAATAAACTCTACTATATAAAGTGATGGAGCACTAAAATGAACAGGCTCGGGTACTTGTCCAAATATAACTAGAACTGGAATGAATGCGATAATTTGAGTAGTTACAATTATAGCTAATATTTTTACTAGCCAGTCCTCAAGTCGTCGCTTTGATAATTCAAGAATCACATAATTGGCGATGAAAAAGGCAATGATAGTGCTATAGCTCAAAAGAGAGTTTTCAGTCAAAGCAGAAACGTTCCTATATAGAGCATCCAAAAGTGTTGGAAAAAATAAATATAGAACGCCCGCAAACTGGAATCTATCAATTAATTTTTTTACTTCTTCTTTCATTCTTTCTGTTGGTTAATTTATTACATACGATGAAAACTGTTACCTACCCATTGAAAGTATACTTGTCCCGTACCTGGATTCACTTCTAGATTTTCAAGTATGGAATCTGATTCCTGATCAAAATCAGGAAATTTATTACTTGATTTTAGAGTACTTAAATCAATTCCACTTACTCTGAATATAACTGGGCAACCATTATTTGAAAACGTATTTCGAATAATATAGGAAGTATCGTTAGCTTTACGAAATTTTGTGTATTTAAAATCTTGCATAAATTCAATTATAGACCAAAAAGTGACAAAAGTGACACTTTTTAAGACATTTAGAACTTCTGTATTGCTATTATAATAATCCTTGGTAGAGTACTTATCTAAACGGGTTGTAGCTCAGTCAAGACGTCCCAACAATGTCTTGGAGAAACTGACTAAGTACGAAGGCGTGGTCGACCACGTTTAGGAAATAAATCAGTTCTTTGGTTAGAGCACTGGAATGGGGTTCCAGGGGTCTCAGGTTCAAATCCTGACAACCCGACCACTTCTTTATGAAGTGGTCTTTCGTTTATATACTGTAAACCATATATTCACCTTCTTGTAATGTAAGTAATTCAAAATCAATACCAACTTTATCAAGCTTACCTTCATATTCTTTTTTGTAATGAGGAATAATTTTGATTGGTAAAATACTAAGACCTTCTACTATTTGATCAGTTTTAGGACTATAAAAGAGTTTACACAAGACATTTGCTCCCGCTGATTCTCCCACGACAACTTTCCCTTTTAATGAGTCTTGTAATTCTGGATAATTTTTAAGAACTTTAAGTAGGTTTAAGCTTGTTCCGCCTTGAAAAAATATAACATCTGATAACTCTATTTGTTTTATAAAAGACCCTTCTTTAGCTATTTAAAAATTGAGATTTTTATCTTCATTATTTTTTTTAAATTTAGTCATAATCTTCTCTGTTGTTATAGGTATTCGTTCAATAGCTTTAGCAAAAGGAACAATTAATATGGAAGATTCTTTTGGCACTTCTCTTAAAATTTCTATATAAAAATTACTATCGTTTTCTTCTAACTTTTCAGGATTTAATCCTCCATGAAGAATAAACTTAGTTTTCATATATTTTAATTAAACAATTTGATATCGTCCTCATCCAACATCTGAAAAAGGGTTGTTTCTGAAGGATCAAGACCTAATCTAAGACATTCACCATCAAACCATTCACCACCATCTTCATCTCCATGGTAAGTCATTTTATTCATATCTTCAGACCATTTAGCAATTTCCTGATCTGTTTTTTGACTACCTGTATTTTTTACAAAAGCTACCAGATCCTCATCAGTAGCTCCTTCAGTAACTTTAATCTTAAAAGCCTCAGCATCGACTTTCATAAAGTTAAATAAGTATTGATCAAGTTCACAACCAAACTCGTACTCGCCCACCTGATCGGCAATTTCAGCACGACACTTATCTATCGCTCTCGCCAAAATTACAAAACCTCCTAATTTTTCATGTGGCGATCGGGGAGATTCTTTTGTAAGGTTTTTTATCTGCATCTTGATTTAATTATTCATATGTACTCCAAATAATAGGAAGTGTTGGAATGATACAAAGATACCAAGTTGTCTTTATTGTATTTGTAGATGTATCGGTTTCTTTCTTCCAATACAATCCTATCCAGAAATCTTGTTTTACGAATTTGATTTTCATATTAATAATTTATATTAAATGTTATAAAAAGCTTGTATACAAAAGTCTTCGTCTTGAATAAGATCCAGCTCCAAAGATTCTTGCGGAGTTTTCCATATAGAATCTTTATGTTCATTTGGATTTATATTCAAGGTAGGTTTTGTTTCTACTGGTAAGTGGAATATATGATACGTAAAATCATAATCTGGATATCTAACGTAAAACTTATCAAAGTATTTGAATTGATGAGATTCTGCCGATATTCCAGTTTCTTCGTTTATCTCTCTAATTATGGCGGTTAGTAAATCCTCACCCTTGTCTATTTTTCCTGCTGGTACACCCCACGTATTTCCTTGTGGTTTTGAATCTTGTCGGTGAAGTAATAGGATTTCCGATTCATGTTCAATGAAACAGCTAACGACTTCAAACTTTTCCTTAAAATCTTCAGGTTTATCTTTGAGGATCATAGCTTAAGTTTTTATTTTACCAATCAATTCTTCTGGATCATTATAAAAAATCACATCTTTGGCAACACCTTTAAGAGTACTAGAAATATCTGAACCTTCTTTTGCTATAACAATAATAGGTTTCTGTTTAGCATACGCGTAGCCGGCTTCAATACCTAACCCAACTCCTTTTTCTGAGAACTCAATAATAAGCAAATCAGACAGATCTATTTCTTTAAAGGTTTTCTCCATAAGTTCATCTGGAGTAAAAACTACTTCTCCCCATTTTTCATAATCACGTGCCATGGAAACCGTTTCCATTCCGAGACGACCTAAAACACTAGAAATACTTTCAATAGTTTCTCTATTGGAGTTGTCTTCTTTAAATTTGATAGCTAGGTAGGCTTTCATGTTTTTAAATTTAAATACTCATTAATTCAACAATTAACTGTTTATTCTTCGACTTATGATCACGCAATACTGATAAATACTCTTCTCGTGTAAAAACCTTGAGTGATTTAATGTCCTGATCTTTGTTTTCTTTCTTAAACCTTTCTATAAGCTCTTCCGATGAAACTTTTAATACGGTTTCGAAATAGAATCCTATTCCTGTCATAGTCCCCAAATACACACCTCTCAAATACATCTCTTCAATATCGGTTTTTTTAATGCAGGCCTCTTCTTCCAGTTCAACATACATAGAATTAAAAACATCATCTCTTGTCGCCATTTCCATTGGTTTTTCCATCATACCACCTATGAAATCTACAACGTTCATGTTCATAGATTTTCCCGATAACTCAACCATTAGGTAACAACCATCTGCGGTTCTTACTGTGGAATGATTGAAACATTGTTTTATATAAAAACTTTCTGACAAAGTAAAATATTCAGGAATAGATGTTAACCCTGCCACAGCTTTAAATTCTACAGGTCCAAAGTCTAAAAAGAGTTTATTCTCTTTCTTTTCCAAAGAATTTAGTCTGTACGGAGTTCCATTGTAACAAACTCTTCCATCTTCTTTAGCTTTCTTTAATTTAGCTTCCCAGATTGTATCAATCTTGTTTTCAATGACGGGATTAATTTTTCTAGTTGATTCACCTAAAGAAACCACCAAATCATCAGGTTTGAATTTACCGAGGGCTAGGGTTTCTGGGGTTTTCATATATTTTCTAAATTATATACATCCAAAGCCACCTCATCATATGGGTGAACTTCTTTAATGGCTTTAATTACTTCTTCCAATTTTTTTCTTGGACAAACAGTTTCGATCCTTTCTTCAACCACTTCTTCAAACTTTCCGACTTCACCAATATGAGGATTTGCTCCAATATCAGGTCTAAATCTTCCAATACCCTTTGTAGAGAAAGTGCAGTAAGAGTAATTACCGATTTTACCTGCACCAGCTTTACCCATGGCTTCACGAACTATGTCTGTGTGGGTTTCTGGGACAAAAACGACAACTTTTACGTTTTTTGAATTCATAGATTAAAGTTTAGAAACTAATCTCTTTACTACCTCTAAATATTCTTCTTGTCCAATCTTGTGTTCAGCTCCTCTAGCAACACTTAAATGATTGTCTTGTAATTTCTTCTTCGCGTCTTTCGCCCTAGCTATACAAGATTCATCTTCTTTTTCTCCAACAATCAGGTATGTTTTAGTTTTAATCTTTTGAGCAATTTTCGTAAATGAATAATCACTCTCTATAAAGTTCTTTCTCCACCATCTAACCCATGCTGGCTTTAGGTTTATTAAATCTTCTTCAAAGAAAGGTGAGAGTGAACAGAGGATAAGAGCTTTTGGTTTTGTTTTAGTTGCAGTTAATAAAGCAATCATTGCTCCGTAAGAAAATCCTAGGATATAGGTTTCTGTATTTTTTTGATTTTTATACACTTTTAAAAACTGTTCAGTATAATCATCAAATCGGTTTGGATTATTGTGTTTCCAGTCTATTTCGACATGTATTGGCGTAACTCCAGATTCTTCAAAAAGTTTTGCAACTTTATTGTATCCTCGCTGTTTTAAATGAGATTCGTTATATCCTGGAATTATATATGCGATTTTTAGTTTTTTTGAATCCATTGTTTTTATAATTTATCTAAATTAAAGGTATTGAATATTTCTCAGGATTTTTAATTAAATCTTTGAGCTCCTCAAGCTTGTCCTGCATGAGCATATCTTCAATGAAACGAGGACGATGAAACAATTCTCGTTTTCGTGTCATCTCAACAGGTTTTTCTAAGGAAACTTTTACCACCTCATTTTTCTCTCCCGGATCAAGTTTCTTTTCTTTTTCACCTCGATATCCAGAAGCAACAAAAGTGTAAGCAAACCATTCAACTGCGGGTGTACTGGTTTCTATGTGAACGAGACAATAATTATCGAAAATAAGACCCGTTTCCTCCTCGAGCTCTCGTCGCGCAGCAGTTTCCAAATCTTCGTCATCATTTACCATACCTGCCACAAGTGTGTAGCCAGGATTGTCCCAGTGAGGCTGTTGTTCTTTTACTAAGGCTATCTCTCCATCAATAATCGGAATAACTATAACCGTATCGTTTCTCTTCACGATTTCAAAAGTTGAAACAGAACCATCAAATTGTTTCTGTTGCCATTGATATGTATCGAATCGAACACCCTTAAAAACCCTCTCGGCATTTTCAGAATGTAGTTTTATATTTGGGGGAAGGGGTCGGTTTTTCATATTAATATGAGAATAATTATAAACCAAATCAGAAGCTTAGGATATAAGCTTCTGATTTGGTTTGCTCTGAAGTGTCTTGAGCTAGCACGAGTCGCTTATATTATGACACGACCTATGCTAGCTGTCAATAGCTGCGGGACTTGGACTCGAACCAAGATACACGGTACCAAAAACCGTAGTCCTACCATTAGACGATCCCGCAATGTGTTCTGAGATAATACTAGAAAACAGCACAAAAAGAAAGGGGGTTAAAAAATAAAACCACCTCAATTCCTTTTTAGGAACAAGGTGGTAAAAACATTAAGTAAGACTGAGTACGATAGGTTCAGATAACTGACGAAGTCTCAGTCCTTCTGTAAGTAACCGACAAGTAATCCCAAAAATCCCAATACCATCTTCTTCAACTCCAGCAGAACAAAGGCTGCTCAGATGACAACGGATGTTTCCCAAATCTTCTTCCGTAATAGGAACATCTTCACTCGATGCTCCCCAAACGCAAATCACAAGCAGTAGACAAATTATATCGAACTCCTGTGCAAAGCGAGAGTATTCAAAAACACCAATTTCTTTACACTCAACCATTCGCCTCATTTCACGGTAACGTTCCAATAATATTTTTTGGACACATTCTTGTTGCAAGTCTTTGAAACTGGGTAAATCTTCAAAGAAACAGCCCCAGATACAAAGATGTGTTTCTACAATTCTCTGCATAGCTTCTTTATGGTTCATTACAAAAAACATCTCTTTCTGGAAAAAAGATTAACACTTTTCTAAATTTTGTCTAACTATTTCTCTTCTCCTAATAGTCGTATGAGTACAAGCTCAAGTGGAAGTTCTGGAAGAGCAGCTATACCCATTTCTTCGCGGACGTGCAAAAATTCTGCCACAGCCTGTGAAGAAACTCCAGACTTCACATCTTTTGCTTTTTCTTCTAAATATACAAATTCATCATCCCCTACTTCTTCTCTAATATTTGGATGCATATTTTTAGAATACCGCACCAAAAGTGCAAAACGAAGGGTTCGAAGAACAAGGTCTAAATATGTAACAACAGAAAGATTAAGTTCTTTTATTTTCTGCACTACCGACAACGCTCCGTCTAAATCTTTTGTGGCAAGTGCATCAATAAGTGAATGAATGTGTTCTTTGCCTGGTGCACCTAGAGCCCTACGCACTTCTTCGTCATCTATTTTCTTATCCTTTAACATCCCAAGTACTTTCTGAAGAGTACCTAGCGTGTCACGGAATGAACCATCACCCATAAGTGCCACAAGCTCTGCAGATGTTTTTGAAATTGTAAATCCCTCTGCTTTTGTTACATCCAACACTTGCTGTGCAAGGATTTCTACTGTCGGTTTTTTGAATCTATATACTTCACAGCGAGAGATGATAGTGTCTGGCAACTTTTCTAACTCTGTGGTTGCAAGCATAAACACAACATGAGCAGGCGGCTCTTCCAAGGTTTTAAGAAGAGCGTTGAATGCTTCTTTTGTGAGCATATGCACCTCATCGATAATATATACTTTGTATGTTGAATGAAATGGGAGCGTATTCACAGCTTCACGAAGTTCACGAATATCATCTATACCTCGGTTTGAAGCAGCATCGATTTCATAAATATCATCTGGATGTGTTCCAAGCTCTTTTGCCAAAATACGCGCAATGGAAGTTTTTCCTATGCCTCTGGAACCAGAAAAAAGATATGCGTGTGCAGTCTTTTTGTTTGTAATGGCTTTTTCAAGCACAGAGACAACATGGTCTTGTCCTACAACTTCTTTAAAATTTGACGGACGATATTTGCGATATAAGACTTCTGACATAGAAAGAAGTATAACAAATTTTGATAATAAAAGGTAAATATCTTTTCTTCCAACTGCACTCGAACGTTGTGAATGAGACTACTCATTCACGTATTTCTCGATTGTTGGAATAAAAAAACCGCTGTGAGCGGGAGGTTTAAAATTTGAGGCACGCCTAGGGAGTGAATCCTGGCGTGCCTCTGAGTGCTTTTACGTATTTATTTTTGGATTTATGCGAGCCCAGATTTTACTAAAGCACGTGCGATAGTATAGGAACGTTGTATGCGTTCTTAATTCGGGGTGAACGTCTATATCCTTTCTAAAGAACGTGGGTTTGGCGAATCTACTGCGGGCGTGGCCGGCGGCGAATCAAATCAAATAAATGCCGATGGCCGAGCCGCTGAAGGCGCCGATTGAAGAGTGAATCAATTCCGTCGTGGTGTTGCCGTTACTATTTCGATGACAACTGGGCGGACCGACAGACTGGCAAGCGTTTGCACGCATACGTCTACACCTCCTTTCTCTTTCTAAACATCTTGGGAGCAGGTTTTTTCTTTTGGCCTACTATTCTTGATGCGCTTAGTAGTATAGCACCAATAATATTTTTGTCAAGTGATTGTAGTATCTATTTTATAACATTAGCTAAAAATGCCTTAGTTAAGGCGTTTTTACGAATTCATCCACTAGCTTTTCTACTTCCCTAGAATTTTCTGCTTCCATAAGTTTTACGCGCAATTCTTTTGCCCCATCAAAGCCGTGACAATATGCCTTATAGTGTTTTTTCATTACAGCAAAACTTTTATACGAACACAATTCTTCGAAAAATTTTGTGTGCTCCACCATTACTTTCAGCTGCTCTGTGATAGGTAGATTTTCTTTTTTTATTTCTGAATTAAAAAACCAAGGGTTTCCAAAAACTCCACGACCAATCATTACACCATCAGCACCAGTTTCTTCCACACGTTTAAAAGCTTCTTCTCTGGAAGTTACATCACCATTTCCAGCTATCAATGTTTTTATTTTCAAATCTTTCTGAATTTCATCGCGAATCTCCACTGCCCGTTTTACTCTTTCCCACCGCGCAGATACGAGAGACATTTCTTTACGAGTTCGCGCATGAACAGTGATAAGCGCAGGTTCTGCGGAAAGAAGGACAGGTAACCATGTTTCAAGTTCATCTTTGTTGTACCCAATGCGTGTTTTTACAGAGACAGGCATTTCACCTGCACCACGTTTTGCTGCAAGAATAATTTCTTTCGCCAGCTCAGGAGTTTTTATGAGAGCTGCTCCAGCCTTTTGTTTTTCAATAGTTTTATCAGGACAACCCATATTTAGATCAACTCCATCAAAACCAAGTTCGCGTACCATAGCTACAGCTTTTTCAATATGCTCCGGATTGGAACCAAAAATTTGCGCTACCACAGGTCGCTCTGCTTCAATATATTCAAATGCTTTTAGGAGTCTTTTTCTTCCTTCTTCTGGAGCAAGACAAAGACCATCTGCAGAAACAAATTCTGTCCACGTAATATCTGGCTTCCCATATTTTGCAAACATACGCCGAAAAGCAGCATCTGTAACATCTGCCATCGGCGCTAAAGCGAGAAACGGTTTTTTTATTTTTTTCCAAAAACCTTGTACCATGTGCGGAGAGTGTAACACTAGAGAAGGTTATTTTCAACAAACGCCGGCCTGAAATTTTTGTCCATAATTACGTGTTTTATTTCATAACGAACAAGACCGTCTTTATGGAATACAGCTTCAAGTACACCTCCCTTCATAGTTTCGTTTGAAAAAGGCTGATCAAATATAAAATTTCCTAAACTATATGCAATAACTCCATTGTTGTAGTTTTCCACAGGCTCAACAACGTGCGGATGGTGACCTACAACAAGACTAGCTCCCCAATCTATTAATTTATGACCAAACTCTTGCTGTCTATTTGTAATATCCGTTTTGTATTCTTCACCCCAATGCACAGATATAATCAGTTGATCGACTTTTGATTTTGCATTGCGAACAATTGATTCTAGATTTGGATCTGAAAGAAGTAAAATACCTGCCGTCGTAGAACCTGCTTTTAGGTGAACCGGACCAACGTCAGAGAATCCCAAGAATCCAAAGGTTATTCCATTTTTTTCTATGATTACAGGTTCAGTCGCACTTGCGTATGAAAATCCAGCTCCGGTCAATAAAAGCCCTGCATCACCCACCCTAGTGAGGGTGTCTTCAAACGCCAACCTTCCCCAATCTCCAACATGATTATTTACAAATGAAGCAACATCAAAGCCAACATCTTTCAACACAGGGAGAGTGCTAGTAGCCATGCGAAACGAATAAATACTTCCAACATTTGTTCCTTTGTCTGACACAGGCCCTTCTAAATTAAACATGGAAATGTCGGCTTCAGAAATGTTTGTTTTTACAAATTCAAACATTCGAGAGTAATCATTATCAAAAACTTTCTCCACCACCTGTCTCACACCTCTGTCTAACATAACATCTCCAACTGCAACGACAGAAACTTCTTTCTGGGCCGGTAGAGAAGTTTGCTCTGTAGACGTACTTTGCGCAGGAGCTACATATACAAGAGGCTTTGGATTCAAGTAGCCTTTCCATGCCAAAGCTCCCACAATGAGCGCTGCCCCAAATAAAATGGCATAGAAAATTTTCATACCTAAATATTAAAGCTCTGCTCTAGAAATCACAACTGCATCACCTTGATTTATCTGCCCACGAATTATTTTGTCTGCCACAAGCGCTTCGATTTTTTCTTGAATATATCTATTCATAGGTCGTGCACCAAAAGCTGGATCCATCCCCTGTGAAGCAACTTGTTCAATGAGCTCATCAGTCACTTGAAGTTTAATCCCCCTCTCTTTTAATCTTGACTCAAGTTTTATAAGCATTATTCCTGCAATCTTTTTCAATTCTTCTTTCTTTAGCGGTTCAAAAAGAATAGTCCCATCAAAGCGGTTTATCAATTCTGGTTTAAAAATTCCTTGGGATATTATTGAAGAAACAATATCTGTTTTTTTATTTTGAATATTTTCTCCATTTTTTACACATTCAAAAATAATATCACTACCAGCGTTTGATGTTGCAATAATAATTGCATTGCGAACATTTACCTTGTTGCCTTCCATGTCCGAGAAAAATCCTTCATCCAAAATTTGCAAAAACAGGTCGAGGACTTCTTTGTTTGTTTTTTCAAATTCATCCAAGAGAAGTATACAATACGGTTTTTCACGAAGTTTTGTTGAGAGCACACCAGATTTTTCACCCTCGAAAGAACCTATTAGACGTTTGAGCGAATCATCTGTTTTATATTCCGACATATCAAAACGAACAATTGCATCTTCGTCTCCGAAAAATGTCTGAGCAAGCGCTTTTGTGGTCTCTGTTTTACCAACACCCGTAGGACCAAGGAAGAGGAACGAACCGATCGGTCTGCGCGGGTTCCCAACTCCAGCTCGTGAACGACGGAGAGCATTTGCAATCGCACCCACAGCTTCATCCTGTCCAATCACTCTCTGATGCAAAGACGTCTCAATATTTAAAAGTTTTTCTTTCTCATCACCTCTTACAGTGCCTTGTGGAATTCCAGTCTTTTCTTCAAAGAGTGCAAGCACGTCTTCTTTGCTTACAATTTTTTTCCCCTGTCTCCTTACAAAAGGACCAATTTCTACCAATATGTCCTTGGCTTTTTCATATAAAAATGAATCTGAAAAATACCTTTCTGAATTTTCAACAATTGCACATAGGGCAGCATATGTGACGAAAACTTTTTCTCTCGCTTCCATATTTAAAACCTCATCTTCTAATACATGCAAAACTGCATCTCTGTCTTTTTCTTGCATAGTAATTTTTTCAAAAAGAGAGGTTAGAGCTTTGTGTGGTTCAAGTGAGTCATGATAACGATGTTTATCTATGAGAGCTACAATGTGCAATTCTGGAGATGATAGGAAAATTCCAAGCAGAGATACAATATCTGTGCCATATGTATATGCAGCATCAATAAGTGTTGAAAAATTCTCTATTGCTAAAATAATATTCCCAGAATCTCTTGCTTCTTTAAAAATCTCAATAAATAATTTCTCAAAATCTTGTTTAGTTGAAATACCATTAAGTAACACTGACGGCCTGAGTAGGAAAACCCGTTTACCTTCAATTTGTGGATACGCGTACCCCCTGTCTATCGCCATCCCAAGCATCACAACCAGATCCATGGCATTTTCTGGATCTTCGCTCACCACTAAAGCATTTGCCCCACTTACACGAGTAAGAACAGCTTCCACTTCTTCAAATTCTTTACGATAAAAAACAAAGAGAGACTCATCAAGACTTCTATATAAAGGTTCCTCTTGAATAAGATTTGCATATTTCATCAAAGTCCAAGCTTTACCAAATGCCCAATCTTTACCCAAACTCGGTATTCGTCCCAATATTTCCCTACTCCAAAAACGCCTCTCTCTTATTTGTCTATATCGAACTCTTGAAATCCAATCCACTGCTCCACCCCAAAGTTTTTCAGTTACGCCATATGAAAGTAGAAAAGCTGAAAATTCAGAAGATGAGGAATATACCGCTCGTGAATAATCCGGAAAAGTAACAACATCACTTTTTGAAATAACAGAAAAATTTATAGTGGATATTTTCTCTTTCCTCATAGACAAAAATCTTTTTATCTCGTCCTGAGGGATTCCTAACCTATCCATAACGACCGTTACAAGATAAGAAGAAAGAAAACCTAATACCACATCGTCGGCTGGCGTTTTAAATACAACTCTGGATACATCGTATGTTATGGGATAAAAAGTTTCACCCTTTTTCTTTATTGAGCGTGTTGAGACATTTGAAATATGAGAAAGATAAAAAGCCTCAAGCATAAACATTTTAAGCGCACCAACAGAAGACAAAAGAAATACTCCTAAGAATATGGAAATATGTTCAGACACAAAAGGTTGCGTTGAAAAAACATGTGGCCATGTTTTAGACACCAGATCCATCATCACAATAACTCCCAAAATTCCAGAAATTGCAAAAAAAGTTTTTCTTAGGAAAATTCTATTACGTGGCTTAATGCTTTTATCAAGCATGTATGCCGGCATATATATTTTTGCGTATGTATAAAGTTCTGAAAATTTCATGGTTATTTAAAAAGATAAGTAAGCCCAAGAATTGTAAGATAAATAAGTACAAAAGGAAGAATTATCCACACACAAAAACTTGCAATAACAACAACAAAAACCACAACAAAACCACAGAAAGCAAAGATAAGGAGAAGTGACCGCATTATCATACCAACAATCCTCATCAAGGTATTTACAATAAAAGAAGAAGCTGCTGCCTCCAAATCAAATTTTTTATGATTTGTTTCGTGAAGTCGGTGCCATGGAGAGAAAAAAGTTCTTAAGATGTCAGGTATTGAGAAAAAGTGCCATAAAAACCAAAATAGATTACCAGCAATACGAAACATATCAGTAAAGGCAGCAGTGTAGTGCCACCATATATAAACCGGTACTAATCGCAAAGCGTACATACCACAGTATTATACTTCTAATTACAAAAACTGAGAAATCAATTTGATACTTTATTTTTGAAAAAAATTTTATTACCAAACCTCATGTCTAAATATTCAAGTGAATTTATTGTTGATGATGCAAATTGGTCACTTTTAAGCACTGAGCCAAAATTGTTATACATATCATCATATGAAAGGGTTTTGTTAAACAAAATTTTTGTTCCAGAAGCAAGATCTAAATCAAAATCTCCAACTTCTTTAAATGTCACACCCACAATATCTACATGTAGATTTTTTGTTATAAGTGAAATGAATTGTTCGAAAGAAGTAAAGTCCTGCTGAGACATTAGGCGAGCACCAAGCGGTGTATCTTTATCTAGTTTTCCTCGGAAAATAAAATATACATTACCTGAAAATGAAGGTGCCTCAGCAAACAAAAGACCTGTGTCATCTATAAAATAACACTGTTGATCTACCTCGTCTTTATCTGGACACCAAAGCACATGGGGTTTGCGTTCCTCTATATTTAATGAAATTTTATTAAAACCATCTCGAGCTAGAGTTATCGATTGAATACCTGGAAATTCTTCCAGTAAATAAGATTTTAGTGTTCCGAGATTGTATATAAAAGTATTTGATTTTGGTATAAGCCAAACATATGAACCAGAAAGAGTATCGTCTACACTCTTTCGTAAATCACTTTCTTGAATTATTCGCGCACCTTCAATATTTACATCACGTATCTGGAAACGATCCATACGAAGAAAAAAGACCAACCCTATGAAGATAAAAACAATGCCGATACTAAGAAAAATGGATACGCGTTTAAATGAGCGTCGACGTTTTTGTAAAGCTTCTGCTGATCTATATTTTACTCTCGACATCTACTTTTCCAATTATACTTTTACCCATATATTTCTGGAGTACATCTGGAATTTTGATTGAGCCATCTTCCTGTTGGTAGTTTTCAATAAGTGAAACTAAAATTCGAGGTGTGGGAATTGCTGTGCAGTTTAGAGAGTGAGCAAACTTCATTTTTTGCTCTCCATCACGATAACGAATATTTAGCCTTCGGGTTTGGAAATCATGAAAATATGAAGCGGAAGAAATCTCTCGGTATTTACCTTCCCCAGGAACCCAAAGCTCTATATCATATTTTTTAACCTGTCCTAGACCTAAGTCCCCCCCACAGTTTGCAACAACTCTATATGGAATATTAAGAGACTGTATAAACTCTTCGGTGTTTCTATTTATCTCCTCGTGTAGTTTTACAGATTCTTCATGACTTGCCTCACAAAGCACCACTTGTTCTAATTTATAAAATTCATGCACACGAATAAGTCCTTTTGTGTCTTTACCATGACTTCCTGCCTCTCTTCTAAAACATGGAGAAAAAGAAAGTGTCTTGATAGGAAATTTTTCTTTTTCAATAATTTTATCGCCAAAATAACTCATTGTTGCCACCTCGGCAGTACCAGCCAAATAATCTTCATCTTGGGTTTTGTACAAATCTTCTTCACCTTGTGGTAGATACCCTGAACCAAGGAGTGTTTGTTTGCGGACCAAAGACGGAGCAATCATAAATTTAAATCCTCGTGCAAGCCAAAAATCTTTTGCATAATTCCATACAGCGAAAGAAAGTTCGGCAGCTTCATTTTTCAAAAAATATCCACGAAAACCAGAAACCTCTGCACCCTTTTCAAAATCAGCAAGATCAAGAGCTTCCATAATTTCAATATGACTCTTTGCTGTGAATTCAAATGTTTTCTTTTCTCCCCATGTTCGTACTTCCAAGTTGTCTTCATCACTTTCACCTTCTGGCACTGTCATATCTGGAATGTTTGGAACTTGAACCATAAGCTTCTGCCATTCAATCATTACTTCCTTAATAGACTCTTCTTCTTTTTGAAGATCAGCTTTCAATGTCTGCATGGAAGCTAAAAGTTGCTGGCGCTCTTCTGGAGTTGCATTTACAATCTTTTTACTTACCTCGTTTTGTTCGGCTTTTTTCTTTTCAATAGAAGCAAGAAGTTCTCGTCGTTTGTCATCTATGGAAATAAGTGAGTCCACGCTGAAATCCATGCGCTTTTTCTTTGCACCAAGGGTAATAAGGTCTTTGTTTTCTCGGATAAATTTGATATCTAACATATCAAAAGATAATAACAAAAAAAAATACATATATCCACCTGCAAAATTTTTTCTGCTATAATTCACAAAATGAAACTTGAGATGAGAAAACTTGCAGATTATGAAATCCCTCCGCAATTTTTGGAAATCCCAGAACCACCTAAACAGCTTTATCTTGTCGGCAAAATGCCAAAAGAAGGAAATAAACTCCTAGCAATTGTCGGCTCGCGCAAATTTTCAAGCTATGGAAAAGAAGTTTGTGAAAAACTCATTGCAGGACTAAAAGGCCAGCCAGTTACAATAGTTTCCGGACTCGCACTAGGTATAGATTCTATCGCCCATCGTGCAGCGCTTCAAAACAACTTACAAACAATTGCCTTTCCTGGCTCAGGCTTGGATGAGTCTGTGCTTTACCCAACTTCACATTTAAACCTCGCAAAAGAAATTGTAGAAAATGGAGGTGGGCTTCTTTCAGAATTTGATCAAAAATTCAGGGCAACCCCATACAGCTTTCCACAAAGAAACAGACTCATCGCTGGAATATCTCACGCGACGTTGATTATTGAAGCTGAGAAAAAATCTGGCACACTTATCACATCACGACTCGCCACCGACTACAACAAAGACGTGCTCGCAGTACCAGGCTCAATATTTTCCAAGACATCAGAAGGTCCACACATGCTCATCCGACTCGGTGCCACTCCCATTACATGTGTAAATGATTTGCTCGAAGCACTACATCTTGAACCAGAACAGCAAGCTTTAGATTTTGTCGACTGTAACGAAGATGAATTGCAAATTTTAAAACTTTTAGATTCACCAATTTCCCGCGATGAACTTTTTGAGCAGGCAGAAATTTCAATACAAACACTCAATTCAATTCTGATGATGTTGGAAATCAAGGGGTTTATACAAGAAAGTCAGGGGCTGATAAGCAGAAAATCCTAACTAGAACAACAAACACAGTAACACATACCTATTTTTGACAAAATAGGTATTTAGTGATAGAATGAGTGTTAGAAAATAACTCTTACTTGGAGAATGGTCTGTTCTGGTGAACATTCTTTTTATCCAAACAACCCTTCACCCAAAAAAGACAAATTAAGTACATGAAAAAAAAGAATGTTTCTTTTTTCCAATCCAGAAGACTAGCCGCTCTTGTTATTGAGGCGTGGTTCATAAAAAACTGGATCATCGAAAACCCTGATGAGAACTTCGCAGAGGATGCGTCTCGGCGCATGACACGATACGGTCTGATTTCAATGCTGTTCGTGACATGTTGTATAGGCGATCTCACCCTACTCAAATCACCGCAGCCATTAGCCACACTTCTAATCGCTCTGTCGTTAACAGCGCTCATCTGCGTCGCCTTTCTCAGGGCGAGAAGCGATGTAAGAATATTTACCAACCAGATTGAAAACTGGTTAGTGTGGCAGGATGCAGCAAAAATACTTGCGAGGAAATTGTCATTGGAATTCGTTACTTTCCCAAGCCTTATAAGGAAGGCTAGAACTCAACCTCTCCAACCAAGAGTTGGAGAGGCATTACAGTATTCTATTGGGAATTTTCTGCATGACGCCATGCAAGAAGCTCGGTCTCTGGAATGCGCTGACCCAAAGAGTGCACAAAAGCTTCGTCAAGATTCTACAAAAGTCTATGAGCTCGGCAAGAGACTGGGGTTTGATGTGGAGCGTCTGGTTAGACACCACAGTACACGACCCTTACAGCTGTATGCAGGATTTTGGTACTGAACACATGTCATCGTTCGACAATAAACGGACGATGACTTTTTCTTTTATCTCATAAAATATCAAAAAGAAATTCTGCATAAATTTGCACTTTTATATAAGTTCATGTAATACTCTACCAACACGACAGCACTTCCACCATTTCCGAATGTTCATTTATTCTTCATTATATATATTGAATACTACATATTAAAACCATGAAACTACTTATCGTTGAGTCACCTGCAAAGGCAAAAACAATTTCAAAATACTTAAACGGTGCCTATGAAGTAAAGGCATCTGTTGGCCACGTGCGTGACCTTCCAAAGAGCAACAAAAAAGCTATTGATGTTGATTTGGGTTTTATTCCTCACTACGAAATTTCAAAAGGAAAGGAGCATGTCGTTTCTGAAATCCAAGCACTCGCAAAAAACGCAGACGAAATAATCCTTGCAACCGACCCCGACCGAGAAGGTGAAGCTATTGCGTGGCACCTTGCAGAACTCATTAGAGAAGCAAAAGTTAAAAATAAAAAAATTCAAAGAGTTACATATCAAGAAATTACCAAAGAAGCGATTGAAGAAGCTCTGAAGCACCCTCGTGAAATTGATATGAACCTAAAGCTTGCACAGGAAGCTCGCCGAGTACTCGACAGACTTTTTGGATACGACCTTTCAGGGCTTATCTGGAAAAAAGTTCGATACGGACTTTCTGCGGGACGTGTTCAATCCCCCGCTCTTCGTATTATTGTAGAGCGCGAACGAGAGATCAAAGCTTTCACTCCTGAAGACTACTGGACAATTTCTGGAGAATTTAAAACAGAAAAAAAAGTGAACATTTTACTTACCTGTGAGGAAGAGCCTCGCCAAGAAAAAGAGGCTGAAAGAATCCTTTCTGAAGCAAAAAATAAAGAATGGAATATTGTCGATATTAAAGAAACGAAAGTTAAACGCGCTCCAAAACCGCCATTTACAACTTCAACTCTTCAGCAGGCTGCAAGTTCACGTCTAGGCTTCACACCTTCACGCACGATGGGAATTGCCCAAAAACTTTATGAAGCTGGACACATTACATATATGCGTACAGACAGCGTGTCGCTCGGAGCGCAAGCTGTTTTAAGTATTTCAACTTTCATAGAAAAAGAATATGGAAAAGAAAATTTAACTGCACGAACATTTAAAACAAAAAGTAAAAACGCACAAGAAGCACATGAAGCGATCCGACCAACACATGTTGAAAAAGAAAGTGCTGGATCAAATGATGATGAAAAGAAATTATATAGACTCATTTGGCAACGAACTGTAGCATCTCAAATGTCTGATGCGGACGTTTTGCGCACAAAAATTCTCGCAAATATTCATGGAGCTACAATTCCAGCATTTTCTGCAAACGGTTCACGTACCCTATTCCCAGGGTGGCTCTTAGCAGACCCAGATGCTAAAGGTGACGACGTAGAGCTTCCAAAAGTTTCTGTGGGAGAATCTCTGGACTTGATTTCAATAGAAGCTCAAGCTAAACAAACCCAGCCGCCATCACGATATAGTGAAGCGGGGTTGGTGAAAGAACTCGAGAAACGAGGCATTGGCCGACCTTCAACTTATGCAAGTACAATTAAAACAATTATCGACCGGGAATATGTTGAAAAAATTGGAAGTGCACTAAAACCAACAGATACAGGAGAAGTAGTAAGTACATTCATCGAAAACAATTTTGCAAAATATATCAGCGATGAATTCACAGCAGAGATGGAGGATGAACTTGATGATATCGCCCTTGGTAAAGCACAATATATTCGAACGCTCAAAAACTTCTATACACCTTTCACTAAAGATATTAAAGAACAAGAAAAATCTGAAAAAGCAACAAACTTAGGTGAAGCTGATCCAAAATTTAAATGTCCAAAATGTGGCAGTTCTATGATTATCAAACTTGGACGAGGTGGAAAATTCCTCTCATGTTCTAGATACCCAGAATGTGATGGAGCACTTATGATGGACGGAACTGAAATAAAAAAAGACGAACCTATTGGACTACACCCAGAAACAGGAGAACCAATCTTTGTAAAAGTTGGAAAATACGGACCATATGTACAACTAGGTGACGGTTCAGCTACAGAAAAACCAGAAGAAACACCTGTTGAAACCCAAGAAGGTAAGAAAAAGAAAAAAATCTCAAAACCTAAAAAAATCAAACCAAAAATGGCAAGCATTCCCAAAGAAAAACCTTTGAGTGAAGTGACTGTAGCAGATGCACTTGTATACCTCTCTCTTCCTAGAACACTCGGAACTCACCCTGAATCAGGAAAAATAATAACCGCAAATATAGGACGCTTTGGCCCCTACGTGGCACACGACGGAAACTTTCGTTCCATAAAAACACCAGAAAGTCCATATACCATAGAACTTTCTAAAGCTCTTGAGCTCCTCGCACAAGAAAAGAAACCTAGGGGTTTTGCAAAAAAGAAAAAATAACTGGTATTTTATTGATTTTTCATATAAGCTTAAATTATAAACTTAAGCTTATATGACATATACAACCGACGTAAAAGAAATAATAAAGCTCCTAGATAATGCTTCCGTCGAAGATGAGTTACTTATCACGAAGGCTTATGAATTCTCAAAAAAAGCGCACGAGGGTTACACTCGATATTCTGGGGAGCCATATTTTATCCACCCTTACGAAACCGCAAAAATTCTTGCTGAACTACAAATGGGTGCAAGTACTATTGCCGCAGGTTTGCTACACGATGTAATTGAGGACACTTCGGTAACAGACAAACAGATTGAGGATGAATTTGGAAAAGAAATTTTGTTCTTAGTAGAAGGAGTAACTAAACTTGGAAAGCTCCGTTATCATGGCAGTGACAGATACATTGAATCTTTACGCAAATTGTTTGTAGCCATGTCACAAGATATTCGTGTGCTCATCATTAAACTCTGCGACCGACTTCACAACATGCGCACGCTTGAATTTGTACCAAAACATAAACAACTAAGAATCGCACATGAGACAATGAAAGTGTATGCGCAACTTGCATACAGACTTGGTATCCGAAGAATTTCCCGAGAACTCGAAGACTTGGCATTTCAATATATCGAACCAGAAAATTACAAAGAGGCAGTAAAAATAATCAAGCAGAAAAGCAAAGAAGGTATTGAAAGACTTGATAAGTTCCGAAAATCAGTTCAAAAGGCCCTTGTTAAAGAAGGTTTAACAACAGCAAAAACAGACTACAGAATCAAGCACTTACACAGTTTCTATAGAAAACTCGAAAATAAAGAATTCGATGCAGACAAAATTTATGATATATCAGCTTTACGCGTATATGTTCCAACACCCACTGATTGTTACAGAGCACTCGGAATCATTCATGGTATTTGGCGCCCCCTACCTGGGCGCATAAAAGACTATATTGCTTTTCCTAAAACAAACGGATATAGGAGTTTACATACAACCATTTTCACGGGAGATGGATCTATTGTCGAAATACAAATAAGAACTCCTGAAATGCACAGAGAAGCCGAGTACGGTATCGCTTCCCATGTTATATATAAAAACAACCTAAACGAAACGGAGAATAAAAATCTATTGTGGTTAAAAAATCTCTTGCCATCAATGCTCCAAACAAATCACGCCACAACAAGTGAACCTATGGCTGACGTGCCAAACTGGATTAAAGATATGGCCGAACTCCAAGCATCTGCACATAAAGATGAATTTGCTCACAATATGAATGCAGATTTTTTCCAAAAGAGATTGTTCGTATTCACTCCAAAAGGAGATGTTGTGGATCTCCCTATTGGCTCTACACCAATTGATTTTGCGTATGCAATCCATTCAGACATCGGCAACCACCTTCACTCAGCAAAAATTGCAGGGAAAATGGTCTCACTAGATACAAAACTTCAAAATGGTGACATTGTTGATATCCAAACAAAAGATAAATCAAAGCCTTCCGTAAAATGGCTAGATATGGCACGCACTTCAATGGCAAAAAAACGTATCAAAGATGCGCTTGAAAAGAATCCAGCACCTAAAATAAATCCAAGAATAAAATAGTGGTGGTTAGAAAAATACTAAATAAAATATGCGCAAGCTTTGCTTGCGCATATTTTATACTAAAAATTCATCTACAAAAGCTATTTTTACAAAGAAAAGTTTTTTATTGAATATAAATCTTCATCTACTTTTTCATCTGTTTTTACACTGTCATCAATTGGTGTGGTTTCCTCAATTGTTTCTGATGACCCTTGCGTCTTGGCATCACTATCTGCAATAAAGTTTTTTATTCCTTCAAATTTATTCTTCTCAATCAAATCAAGTATGGTTTGCAAATCCTGAGGTGAGAAAAAATCTATAACAACCTTTCCGCCAACTTCCCTTTTTTCAATGTGAACACGAGTTCCAAGAGATTCAGTAAACTTTTCTTCAAGCTCCACAAGCTCTGGGTCATGCATTCTATCGAGCCTTCTTGCCTTGTCGTACGCAATACGACGAGCTATACGCTCTGTCTCACGCACAGAAAGCTTCTTAAACATAATTTCCTTAAAAAGAGTATTCTGCTCTTCTGGACGATCTTTAAGCATGAGAAGTGGCCGTGTGTGACCTTCTGTAATTTTGCCCTGAGCCACTGCCTCGAGAATATCTTCAGGAAGTAAAAGTACGCGCATAGTATTTGAAACATATTCACGACTTTTACCCACTTTTTCTGCAATTTGTTGATGTTTGAGACCAAATTGACTGGCAAGCTGATCAAACGCTCTAGCACGATCCACCACATTTAAATCTTCGCGTTGAAGGTTTTCAATAATTGCAAGCTCAAGCTTGATACGAGCATCATCTGTATTGGTACGAATGATCGCTGGAACCTCACGAAGACCTGCAAGCTTTGATGCTCGCAAGCGACGCTCCCCAGAAACAAGCTCGTACTCCACGCGCATACCTTCCCCTTCTTCAAATATTTCAGTACGAGTTACAACGAGAGGTTGCAACACTCCGTACATGCGAATAGATTCTGAAAGATCACGAAGTGCTGCCTCGTCAAACTCTTTTCGGGGTTGATAAGGGTTCGGTTTTATTTTCTCAACCTCTACCCAAAAAATTGAATTTTCTAAAAATCCTGCCATATATGCTGGTATTATACGCAATAAGTAGATGAAACACAAAGATGAAATATTATTATACTTGTTTGATTTATTGTGAATTTTTAGTAAACTGACTAAGTTGGTAGATTGCCCGGGTGGTGGAATGGTAGACACACACGACTCAAAATCGTGTATCGAAAGGTGTGAGGGTTCGAGTCCCTCCCCGGGCACAAAATAAAAACTTCTTGTTTCCAAGAAGTTTTTATTTTGTGCCCGGGGAGAAACTGCTAGGTAGCAGTTTCCTGAGGGAATCGAAAGCCACAGGCGCGACGGCGCCGAGGCGGGGTCGCGCAAAAATTCAGCAGAATTTTATGTGTGACCGAGTCTCTTTTGTGCTATATTACAAAAAATGAAACCCAAAATCCTCGTTATTCTCGGACCCACAGCCTCTGGTAAAAGTGACCTTGCTGTGGAACTCGCTAAAATATTTAATGGCGAAGTTGTTTCTGCTGACTCGAGGCAAGTATACAAAGGACTAGATATTGGTTCTGGTAAAATTACAAAAAAGGATATGCAGAGGGTTCCTCATTACCTACTCGACGTATGTTCGCCTAAAAAAGTTTTCAGTGTCGCTGAGTATAAAAAACTTGCCGATGAAAAAATTAAAGACATTCTGAAAAGAGATAAGCTTCCGATTCTTTGTGGTGGAACAGGCTTTTATATTGATGCAGTTACCCAAAACATAATCCTTCCTGAAGTTTCACCAAATCCTGAATTAAGAAAAAAATTAGAGGACAAAAACTTAGAGGAATTGCAAACCATACTTAAAGAATTAGACTTGGAACGTTACGAAACAGTAGATATAAAAAACAAAGTCAGACTTATCCGAGCAATTGAAATAGCTACAGAACTTGGTTCGGTACCCCAAATAGGAGGCAATCCAAATTATGAGGTTTTATCTATCGGCATAGATTGGCCAGAAAATAAATTAAAGGAAAGAATATATAAACGTATTGTTTCTCGAATAAAAAAAGGGATGATTAAAGAGGTGGAAAACTTACACAAGTCAGGCCTTTCATGGAAGAGAATGTTTGCGCTTGGGCTTGAGTATCGTTACATTTCCCTTTTCCTACAAAAGAAAATATCTAAAGAAGAAATGTTAGAAACACTGAATTTCCAGACTTGGCACTATGTTAAACGCCAAATGACATGGTTTAAACGAAATAAAAAAATCTGCTGGCTTACCCCAGATAACATTTCAAAATCAGAAGATCTAGTTAGACTATTTCTTAAAAAATGATACTATAACTTTCGAAAGGGCCTGTAGTTTCAATGGTAAAACATTCCTCTCCAAAAGGAAGGTTCCGAGTTCGAGTCTCGGCGGGCCCGCAAAAAAACCAAATAAAGTTTGGTTTTGCCGAGACTCGAAAGACGGAGCATAATTTTTTCAGTAGAAAAAATTGCGAGTCGGGGCCGCGAGCAGATTTTTGTGACGACAAAAATATGACTTGTGACCGAGCTATCGGCGGACCCGCAAAACTAAACACAAAACACATGTTTAACATTCACCTAAAAGAAAACCCGACTCTCGAAGACTTTCAAACGTATGCTCAAGAGATGGTAAATGAACGTGGATTTGATAAAGAAACTATTCCAGAGATTTTCATGCTTTTCCTTGAGGAATGCGGCGAATTATCGAAAGCTGCTCGCAAAACACAAAATATAAAAACAGATAAGAAATCAGAAATTTTTAGACTTGAACAAGAAGCTGCGGATGTATTTATTTATCTTTTGCAAATATGTAACCGTTTTGATATAAATTTAGAAAAAGCTTTTAGGAACAAAGAAGAAATAAACAAAAAAAGAAATTGGGAATAAAATTCATTAAACATACTACATATTTATTTTAAAATGACTTTCTGAAGAGAATTACATAATAATAAAAAACCCCGGAATTCCGGGGTTTTTTATTATTTCTTTCCTTCTTTGAAAGTGATTCGCTTTTTAAGTTTTTTACTAAATTTCTTTAGCTCAATCTTACGTGTTACCAATTTTTTATTCTTGCGAGTATAGCGAACTTCGCCAGTTTCTTTCGCAATTAGTTTTATGAGTTTATCCTGTGACATACTTTTATTATTTAGATTGTGGAGATACTTTACTATATTTTTATAAAAAAAGCAACCACGTCTTAATCTATAAAAAAACTCATAAAAGACCTAGTTTTTACGGTATCCATGATCAATTAACTCTTCCCCTACTATCTTTCCATCATCAAAACGTATCAGCCGTTCCGCTAAACGACCATATTCAGGTTCGTGTGTCACCATAATGATAGTCTGCCCTTCTTTATGTAATTCTTTAAACATATCCATAACAAGACCTGATGAATAGTTGTCTAGGTTTGCGGTTGGTTCATCAGCAAATAAAATTTTAGGTTTATGTGCTACGGCACGAGAAATACTCACGCGTTGTTGTTCACCTCCAGACATCTGACTTGGTAAAAAATCAATACGGTGTCCAAGCCCAGCCTTCTCGAGAGCGGTCTTTGCTTGTGAATAAGCTTCCTCTTTGGATTTACCCTGCATCAGAAGTGGAAGAGCAACATTTTCCTTTGCGGTAAGGTCAGGCAGAAGTGCATAATCTTGAAATACATATCCTAGCTCAGTGAGACGAAATTGTGTCTTTTCGTCGGCTGTCATATCGTGAGTGTCTATGTCGTCTATAATAATCTCTCCAGATGTCGGTTCGTCTAGAAGACTAAGCTGATATAAGAAGGTGCTTTTACCCGCACCAGAACGACCCATGATGGCGATAAACTCTCCTGCCTCCGCTTTGAAATCAACCTCCTTCAAAACAGGGGTTACCTTATCTCCATCAATATATGTTTTAACTAATTTTTTTACTTCAATCATAATATTTATTTATCTACCCAATATGGCATCAAGGGTATTTCTTCTGACAATCATTCTTGCTGGAATATAACCGGCAATCATTGTTGCAAACACAAGTAAAGCGACACGCAAAAAAGTTCCATATGGAGTTGCAACGATTATTCCATCACTGAAAGGAAAATCGATAGGATGAGTATTTACATAAGGAATAAGCACAAAATACAAAATTACAAGACCAATACCAGATCCACACAATGCGTAAAATATAGACTGAAACAAATATGAAACTTCTATAGTCCTACCGCTGATTCCAATTCCTTTCAAAATACCAATAAATTTTCGGCGAGTAATCGCATTAATAAAAATCACAATAAAAATCGTAATGGATGCAACCACGAGGCCGATTGAGCTAATCATGTTTCCAAGTAAAGCAAAAGTATCTTGGATATCTTTCAGAAACTTTGGTTCCCCATCTTCAAAAGTTTGAACTTTTGCATATTGCCCAACACCCGCGCGGAGAAGTGCGTCTCTCACAGTTGCAGGGTCTGAACCTGGTTTTAGTTTTATAGAAATAGTACTTAGACCATAATCCTGTCTACCAATAAGTGAGCGCAGCTCTTTATCTACGAAAAAAACCTGAGTACTTACTGTGTCTACTTTTGATTTGAGAATACCTTTTACTATAACTTCACGAGTTGTTGTTCCGATTTTTATTCTAACCTTTGAGCCAACTCCAACATTATCAAGCTGAGTAAATCCAGGAGATTCAATCGGCATATACTTTTTAATGAGCATGGAACCGATAAGTATTTTATCGTAATCACTTGGAACCAAATATTCACCCTCAATGATTCTTTTTGATAAATGTGTTACTTCATCTTCTTTGATTGGATCAATGCCTGAGAACGGAGCACTTGCCTTGTCGATTTCACTTTCTTTTGCTGCACTTTGGTAATTCGCTTCCACGACTCCACCTTGCCCATAGCGTGGAGTGTAAACATCTACATCTTTAAAATTATCCAACACATTTAATATAAATGGTGAATTTTCTATATAATCTTTTTTGTCCAGTTTTGAAATAGTAATGTCTCCGAAGTATTGTTCCTTATGTGCATTTATGGAACCTTGGATGAGCCCCACGAGCAACCCCGAAACAACAACAAGATTAAGAAATGTCAGAATCATCACAAAAATGATGAGACCCGTTGTCCATTTACTTGCTCGCCTGATTTGTCTTAAAGCGAGATAAAATCCAATGCGAATAAATTGAGGCATAATAAATTTAAGGATTTAATAAGACATCATCATTCGTAGAAACACCTGAAATAATTTCTACATTGCCACGGGAATCTCTGTCACCAATCACCACTTCTTTTTGAATATTATTTTTTCCAATATGCACCATTACATAATTCTTACCGTTTTGATTTATAATAGTTCGCAAAGGAAGATAGTTAACATTATCCTTTCTGCTTGTTTCAATCTTGATGTTTGCAGTCATTCCAGACTTTACACGACTATCAACACTATCAAATGCAAACCTTACTTTATATGTAGCAACTCCATCTTTAAATGTTTCAGCTGGATCAATTTTGATTACATTCACACCCCACCCAACAGAAGGTCCGAAAGCATCTAGTGTGACACGCGCTTTATTCTTAACAGCAACCCCTGAAATATTAAGCTCTGGAATATATGCCTCTATTTCATATCCATCACTTATTAGTGATACTAAATTTGTGTGAGCAGATACTGCCTGTCCAACTTTTGCATCTTGAACTGAAACTACTCCAGCAAATGGCGCGCGAATATATGTTTTTTCAATTTGAACATTAAGAGCAGCAACTGTTGCTTGAGCTGATTTTACATTTGCTTCTTGAACAGCTTTTCCAGAAGAAGTTGAACGAACTCCCTCTTGCACAGATGTAAGCGCACTGAGTGAATTATTTATATTTGTACGCGCCAAAGCTACATCGCTCTTATATTTATCGATAGTTGTTTGAGAAAGAGTGTTATTTGGCTCAAAATTATTTACAGCTCTAGATACATCATTAAGAAAAGTTTTAATTGTTGATAAATACCCACGAGCCTCATCTGCACTTGCATTCGAAACAGTATCGACGGATAGCCTAGCATTCAACTTTTCCCATTTCTTAAGAGTTTCCTCAACAATAATTCTTTGCGCATTAATTTTTTCTTTCAAATCATAATCATTAAAAGCAAATAGAATTTTTGGGTTCATTGTATCTGGATCAGTGAAAAATTGATCCACCTTGTTACGAATGGCATCATCAGCAGAGGTAAACCCATTCACAATTGAATCTTGGAGATTCTGTTTTGCTGTAGTCACTTCAGTTGTGGATGTCTGATTACTTTGTAGCTGATCTAGTTTTGCCTGCTCTGCCGAAAGTCCTGCTTCTGCTTTTGCTAGATTTGCACGGAGTTCACTGGAGTCCAAAGACACTATCATGTCACCTTTATTTACTTTATCGCCAACATCTTTGTACACTGAATCCACAGTTCCACCCGTTTCAAAAGAAAGATCAACATTTTTTGAAGACACTACTTTACCCGCAATACTTACTTCATCAACCAAAGAGCCTTGAACAAGATGGACATATTGTCCGTCACCACTAGTATTTTTTGAATAGAAGTAATAACCACCAGCAATTAAAGCGATAAGTATTAAGAGATAATATTTTTTAGAATACAGATAAGAAAAAATTTGTTTCATATTTCTTCATAATTGTAATATATTTTTTTAAAAAAAGCATTTAATGAATAAAGCACAATACCCAAAAATAACTCCTTCCTAAATATAATGGACAAAATATAATTTTTATGATAAAATACTCCCTCATATGGAAATTCGAAACATTGCAATCATTGCTCACGTGGACCACGGAAAGACAACCCTTACCGATGCCCTTCTTCGTCAAACAGGAATGGTGGAAGAAGGTGTCTCCATGGACTCTAACGCCCTTGAACTAGAGCGTGGTATTACTATTTACGCAAAGAACACTTGCCTATTCTACAAAGATACTAAAATCAACATTGTAGACACACCAGGACATGCGGACTTTGGTTCTGAAGTGGAACGTGTACTCCGATCAATCGATGATGTGGTGCTAGTTGTTGATGCTCAAGAAGGTCCAATGCCACAGACTCGCTTCGTACTCAAGAAGTCTCTTGAACTTGGTCTTAAGCCAATTGTTGTTATCAACAAAATCGACAAGCCCGCAGCAGACCCAGCTCGTGTTCATGATGAAGTTCTAGAACTTTTCATGGACCTCGGAGCAAATGACGACCAATTAAACTTCACTACCGTATATGCTATTGGGCGTGATGGTATTGCAAAAAGAAAGTTAACGGATGAATCAATAAACCTAGATCCCCTTCTAGATATTATTCTTGAACAAGTACCTCCGGCAAACAAAGATGATTCAGCACCTCTTAAGGCGCAGGTATTTAACCTTGCGTACGACAACTTCCTAGGACGTTTGGCAGTATGCCGTGTTTACGAAGGTTCAGTAAAAGATGGACAAGACATATTGGCAAAAGGAGAAAATGGTATTCTACAAAAAGGACGCGTTACAAAACTCTACACCTTTGAAGGTACAAAAAAGAAGGAAGTAAAAGAAGCACAATCTGGAGATATTATTATGCTTGCTGGTCTTCCTGATATTTATATCGGAGAAACTATTTGTGATAGCGAAGCGACTGAAGCTCTCCCATCAATCCACATCGACGAACCAACTATTTGTCTAAACTTCCTCGTAAATAATTCACCTCTAGCAGGACGTGAAGGTAAATTTGTTACAACACGCCAAATCAAAGATCGACTCGATAAAGAACTTGAAGTAAACGTTGGTCTTAGAGTTGATGTTTCATCCAATGATTCTTACAAAGTTTACGGACGTGGAGAACTTCACATTTCTATACTACTTGAAAACATGCGACGTGAAGGTTATGAACTTCAAGTATCTCAACCACACGTTATTACAAAAGAAGTAGATGGTGTAAAAATGGAACCCTTTGAAGAAGTTACTATTGATGTTCCTTCAGAATCTTCAGGAATTGTTATTGAAAAATTAGGAAAAAGAAAAGGCATCATGGTTAACATGAAGCAAGATGGACCTATAGCACGAATGGTGTTTGAAATTCCTACACGAGGACTTCTCGGCTACCGAAACCAATTTACAGTAGACACACGCGGTGAAGGAATTCTATGTTCACGATTTATTGAATTTCGCCCATTTGCTGGAGAAGTCGAAAGACGAGCAACTGGCTCAATGATATCTATGGAGACAGGAAAGTCACTTGCCTTCTCACTTTGGAACTTGCAAGATCGCGGCACTCTCTATATTGGTGCAGCTACAGATGTTTATACAGGCATGGTTATTGGTAACACATCAAAAGGTGATGAAATGACTGTAAATCCTACGAAAAACAAAGCAATGTCTAACGTGCGTGCATCTGGATCAGATGAAGCGCTCTACCTTGTGCCACACTTTGAACTTAGTATCGAAAGGGCCCTTGAGCTAATGAGCGATGATGAATATTTGGAAATCACCCCAAAATCTACACGTTTGAGAAAAAAATATTTGACTGAAACTGAACGTTCAAAAGCGGCTCGAACAGAAAAAGGTCTTTCTTCATAAATTTCCTAATACACGTAAGACTGAGGTGGCGGTGTATATATTGGATGATATTGATTTATATTGTAGTTATAATTATTATTGTAGTTATAAACTGTTGTCTGCCCACAATAGGCTGTGATTGATTGTCCATAGTTGGATGATACTGTCACACTCATGTTTTTTATTCCTGGACTTCCATAGGTCACATTTATTGAGCTCGAATTCAAGCTCAAAGGATTATCTGTACCGTTCCACAAGTAACTATAACCTCCTCCGCCTCCACCATAAACATACGCACTCCAAGTAACCGACTGACCCTGAGCAGAGTATAAATTACTTACAGCACAAGAAACAGAAAACGAACTGTTGTTATAATTATAATAATTTGGATAATACGGATTTAGTTGATATTGATAAATAGGATATGGAGCTGTAGATGTTATGTAGGGTGATAAATAATATTGCTGGTTGTAATTGTAATTTGGTGGATAGTTGTTGTGAAGATGATTGTATCCATCATTATTATAATTGTATCTATTATTGTTGGTGTAATTATAATTAGCAAAGGCTTTTTGTGTCACACCAAAATATGCCACAGCAACAGCAAATACCGCCACCACAAGCACATACGAATGATTTTTATTAAACCATTTCATGGCCTTTATAATCAAAATATTAAAAGGAGGATTTCCTATACTCATCCTACGTCCGCTTTTTTCTAAAATCAAACAAATTTTAATATGGTATTCATGAATTTTTCAGCATAAAAACAGGGCATGTAAGCAAAGCTTGCATGCCCTGTTTTCTAACCTTCCAAAATATTACTCCGTCGTCACTCCATCAAATTCTTCTTCTTGAGATATTGCCTCCTCTTTCGTTGCTCTCACAACACCGTCTTTATGATGTGCTGGAGAATATATGGTATATAGTTTCAAATCTTCGGTTTCAGACACATTTATTACATTATGTTCTGCACCTGCTGGTACCACTATGGCTGAACCATCTGAAACATCATATTCATTACCATCAATCATCACCTTACCTTCCCCTTTTTCAAAACGAAAAAATTGATCATTCTCTTCATGAACCTCAAGTCCGATATCTTGCCTAGGCTTTAGGCTCATAAGAACAAGTTGACTATGTTTACCTGTATACATTACTTTTCTAAAATTCTCATTTTCTAAAGTATCTTTTTCAATGTTTGAGTGAAATCCTTTCATAAATAAAGTTGATTAAATTGCTATACATTTAATTGTAACTCAATTTTAAATATCTTACACCCCCATTAAAGTCGTTGGACTTTTTTATAAAAGAGAGTAACATCTCCATAAGCAAAACTGTTCCCCACATTATGAAAAATTCAAATAGACGGACTTTTAACTTTCAAATACTCGCTGATCAATTTCAAAGAAATCCCGAGGTCTCCAGAATGCTTTTCTTGGAAAAGTTGGTTAGTAAAAATAAATTTCCTTCAGAAAAAGACCTTGAAAAATTGTGCATAATTGCAACCAGATTCGATGAACCAATTACTGCACTCAAATTACTGATTGAAGCACATAGAAACAGTAACACGATCCTTCTTACGGACCTCGTCACAGGAACAGTGAGTAATACTTTTATGCGTGAACAAATATCATGCAGACGCATACGTGATGAAAATGGGAAATCTTCACCAGTTCACATTCTAAAGGCGGTCCTAAGTGGATCAATTTAGTCCAGCGACTCACCAGACAATTGGTGAGTTTTTTCTTGTATCTTTAATGAAATTTAAAACTTTTAAGCTCAGCTCTCAATTCCAAATAGTTTGGAATTGTCTTGCCTACCAAATCCCAAAAATTTTGTGAATGATTGAATTCACCCAAATGACAAAGCTCATGTACTACCAAATAGTCCACTAGATGTGGAGGAAGTAAAGCCATCTTATAATTAAAATTCAAATTCCCCTTACTAGAACAACTTCCCCATCGAGTAGTCTGAGCTTTAATTCGCACAGTTCCATACTTAAAATTATAAAATTGATTGAAATATTCAAGACGAGAGAGCGCGAGACCCCTTGCTTCTTCACCATACCGCAAAAGACCCTCTCGCCTAGCACGTATTCCAGGCCGGGGTCGTCTTCGTATTCTTCTCCGCACAATTCTCACCCATTTAAACATAGAGAAGATTCTAACACTCTTATCAAGAATAACAGAAACTTATTCACCCATCTCACCTTTTATTTCCGTCAAAGTATCATCTTGAACTTTAAAATATCTTGAAACGCCAACGGTAGGTTCCGCCACCATTGGTTCACTTGGCAACCTATCTGCATAATTTACAGTAATCACTCCATTTTTGATTTCTGTATTTTGTGGAGCAATTCTGTCTCCAATAAACACAGTATTAATCCCCTTGTATCCCCCTTCATTTCCTAGAGCAACAGCAAGGAAATAAAACGTACCAGTTCCACCCCCATTTTGAGTCAAAAGAAATGCAACATCTTCTTTTCCATCACCATTCACATCACCCTTGGCCTCATTTCCAAAATACATCGTCCTTACACTTGAAAGAGAACCTTCAACAGTAGTTTCAGACAAACCATTTTTTAAATTAATTGGTTGGTCATCAATTTTATATGTCGCATCTTTGTAGCCTACAGTCGACTGTGTGCTCGTAGCATTGTGAGTAGGTGCTACCGCTCTGTATTTAGGTAAAATTACCATTACACCCACAACGACAATAATAAACAGAATTAAAAATAAAATGGCTTTTTTCATAAATATAATTATATCACCCAAACAAAAAGCAAAAAGCACCCAAAAGGGTGCTTTTTGAAGAAACTATTTCTTTACCTTCTTTGGTTTCTTTTTATCTTTTTTTGCGTGTGTTCCTCTTTCTGCCATGGTTTTTATGAAATTAAATAATAATACCCATTAATTTTAACACACCACAAAAACATTGGAATGTTTATAACTATTGTTTTTTATTTCGTTTTGAAATTACAAGAAGATGAATGGATTTCCCAATTATGATGAGGATTGTAAGAATCAAAAATATTTTACTTAGACCCTGAGCTACGTCTGTACGATCGAAACAAACCATTCCACCACACAAACCTGGAGTTATGGAAATTAAAATTAATGAAATTACAGAATAAGGTAAAATTATTTTTAGCCAAGTTTTAAAAAAAATAAATGGAAAAAATATTAAAATAGACACAGAAGCAATTAAGTATGGAAATATATTGTAAACAGGAAACCACACATTGTCTAACCAATCAGATTCACAAAAACCCTTCTGTGAACACACCCCAAAAAAAGTTAGATCTTTGAAAAAATTCCAGAAATAAAACAGTGCACCAAAAAAAAATATAATTACTGCTAAAATAATTCTGTGTCTCATTTTAATACGTAAGATAATCCGTTAAACTTTTAATAAGTACAAATAATTTATCTAAATCTTTCTGAGTTAATTTATCTTTTTTGTGTGCATCAATAATTTTTTGTATATACACAATAATACTCCCCACTTCTTTTTTATACAAAATTTCTTGCAGTGAAATTTTGTATCTAGCATTTGAATTTGCTGAAGCAAAAATTGAAACTGGAGCAAAGGAATAAACTGATGAATCAAAGTTTTGCCCTGGACTCAAATTAATGTCGGTTTTACTATCCTGGTTTACATCTATCTTTATAGTTGTGGAAGATACGGAGTCGGTTGTAGATGCAATAATAATTTCACCTTGCATCTTTGGTGAAGTTGGAATATCCACAAAACTTGATTCACTTTCAGTTGAACCGTCTGGCGATAACAACTTGGCTTCAAGTGTAAACGTTCCAATATCAAGACCTTGAAGCTTTACTGTGTATGCCTTTCCACTATCTAAATATACATATTTACCTTCCCCAAATTCTATATAGCGACTTCCGGGAATATTTTCTTCTACCATTTGTAAATCTGAGTCTGGATTTTGATTTTTAACAATACCAGTATGGTTACCACCTTCATCATATATGTCTATAGACACAGGTGAATGTAACATTAACTCTAGTGTTTTATCTATGGATACAGGTTTTTCTATTGTTATATAATCAGGTAAAACTTTATTCGACTGTAAAATAATGTTTTCTATAAATTTCACAGACGAATTTGATTCTAAAATATTTGCATGATTTGGTTTAATTTTTGTGTATTTACCAACACTTTTCATATTCAAATAGTAGGTATCCACCCCCATATCCGTTGCACTCGGTGAAACCACAGTCTTATCCCCATCTTCTGTAAGTATTGGTTCTCTATCTAAAACAGTTTTTTTAACACAAAAAGTTGTATTTTCAATGCATTCTTCTCTTGTTTTATATCTTATGCCACTTGTAGTTTTTATTCCCCATCCAGCAAGTTCTGTAACTTTAATTCCAGCCGGCGGGGTCCAATCATCTATATTTTCATGATTTAATTTTGCCAAATTAAGCAAATCAGACTTTAAAACATTAGGCTCAGTTGTATCAGTATCTTCTGGTTCTTTTCTACCATCACCACCTAAAATAAAATCCCTTAGTTTTGGATATGAGTTTATCGTATCGCCATATTTTTCTCTGTAATTTTTAATCTTATCTATAGATGAATCAAAAACAACAACAGGAGACAAGACCTTGCTAAAATATTTTTCTCCCGGAAGAAGATTGTATGCCCCCATCATGTTTTCTCCCAAAGTTCTCGCTGTAGTTTTTTTCAAAATAAATCCTCCTGCAATATCCTGGTCGTCCCCATGCAAAAGCCCAGCTATAGCACTTGGGGTACCTAATTCTGGAGCCGCAACCATTATTAGGTTATCCACCAAACTTTCTAAGCCCCTCTTTTTAAGTTCATCGATTAAAACTTTTGCAACCAACCCACCATTACTATGTGTCACTATTGTCACCTTACCAGTTTGCGATGTTCCGGCGCTTTTTATAATCTCATCAACAAAATTTAACACCTTACCATCTTCAAGCTTTACACCATCAGCAACTATTTTATTGATGTCATATCTCCAGTCATAAGGCAGAGCCTCCCAAGCATTTATTTTATTTTGATTTACCAAATCATCCATTGTGTCAGTAAAAGTTTTATATACATTTACATCCAAAATACCCAACATAATATTTGTTCTTTTCAAAATATCTCTAGTATAAATATTTTGATCTAGACTGTTTCCATTTTTATCTAGATATAGTTTCTCTACATCTGCGTTACGATTTGGTTCCCAAAGCTGATTTTCAGAAAATAATCCTTTTTTATATAACCTACTAGATTCTATACCTGGAATGAATACAACATTTGAACAACAACCTTTTGTGTCTGGATTATTTTTTTGCCACGGTAAAAATTCAACATTATTTGAAACTTTATTTGCTAGCCCACTTGAATTTTGTAAAGAATTAAAAGGTCCAGCAATATTTCCCCACCAGTTATATAAAGCTTTTATAGATATACCATCATTATTTGAAACACCAAAAGAATTATTATTTTTTATAACCCCATATGAGGAACTAACATCAGCATCAATACTCTCTATTCCTATGTCGTTTCCGGAAATTTCACTTTCTGATGTTTTAACAATAGCACCTGAGTAAGCCTTAATTCCACTTTGTAAAAAATTTTGTATTTTAGAAGAATAAATTCCAACAGATGAATTATTGGAAATTTCCAACCCATTACCAGATCCGTCAGATATTGTTGAATTTTGAAGAGTAAGCGTCGAAGTTGCAACTTTTTTTTCGTTTTGTACTTTAATAGCTGCGGATTTAGTTGTATTTTCTAGAGAGGAGTTTAAAAAAACCAAACTACTATTATTATTCACCTCAACAGCATACCCCGGATCAGCACCCATAAATCCTATAGAATAATCATTTCCTATATTCTCAAAAGAAGAATCTACCAAACTTCCAGAGCTCTTATTTAACAATCTAACCATAGAACTACCAGAGGTACCGTAACTCACGCGATCTACGTGAGACTTTTCAAAAGTTAACGTACCTCCATTAGAAATATTCAAAAGATTATTTTCTATATTTTTAAAACTTGAAACTTTTATTATTAAATTATTTAGATAATCAGCAGCGATTCCATTAATAATGTTTTCAAAATAAGAGTTATTTATCATTAAAGTACTTTCACTCATATATGAAATACTTTCTGATTTATATACACTTACATAACCCAAGGATCCAGTGGAATGATAAAAATTGAAAACATCTTTAGCATAATAAATATCTGCATAGCTAGCTTGAAGATTTCCGGTGGATAAAACTTCAATCCCTTGCCATTTATTATCTTGAGGCAATTTACCCCAACCATGCTCTGTATAGCCACCAATACCGTCGTCATATAAGGAGGTTAAATAGACTTTTGATATTGGTAGACCTCCTATAATAAGTTTCCCCACAACACCGATCTGAGCATCTTTATCAAACTTAACAATAGTTCCAGCAGCAATATTAAGGGTAACACCAGAGTTAACGAGTACGTATCCAGAAACAATATATGGCCCATTTTCTTTTTTCCACGTTGTATTCGTCGAAATTACAGCACCATTAATTCTTGTTTCAGCATGAATGACGTTTGGAATAAATAAAATACAAAAAAATAAAAAAATATAAATTAAATAATTCTTCATTGGTCGAGTGTTACTAAAATCTTTACGCAAATAATAACATCTTTTTATTTTTAAATAAAAACACCAAACAAGATTGTTGTATAAATTACTTTAAAAAACCTCACTATGAGCAACGTCAAAATCCCCTACCTTTGTACGAAAAATTCTGTAGGCAAGTGCTGGCACTCCAATAGCTTTTCCCCACTCATGAGCAAGTGAACGCATGTATGCACCCGAAGAGCAAGATACATGAATATGAGCCAACATAAATTTGAAATCTTTACCATCTAAAAGTTTTTGCCATTGAGCAAGAGATGCTTCTTGCCTAAAGTCTCCTTGAACACTATTTATTGCACTTCTTATTCCTGTGAACACTTCATTAGAGGAAAGCTCTTTCCAACTTTCGCATTCGAGTAAATATATATCAACTTCTTTTGTGGGAATATTGATTGAATCAATATTCCCAGCACGAGCATAAGCAAAAAGAGGTTTTCCATTTACTGTTTTGGAAGAATACGGAGGATATGAAAGAGTGTGTCGTCCACTGAAATTTTTCAGTTTTTCTTCAGCTAAAGAAGTATCAACGGGCGCAACAGAAAGTCCTGTAGCTATCCCAAGCACATCATATGTGTCTGTTGAAACACCAAACAATACATCGACTTCATAATCTTTTGGAAGTGCTAAATAATCTTCCTTTGTATGTACCGCCTCACCAGAAAGAACAACAAGAACACCTTCTGCCAAGGGGTCTAGTCTGCCAGCATAGGTCATTGGTTTATCTGCGTATTCTGGATTTACCATTTTGAAACGATAAATACATTCAAGAGGCGTTTCTCCACGCTTTTTGTAAAGATTGAGAACTTTGTCCATGTGCTATACAATAGCACAATGAGTAAATTAAGTACCGACCCATATAAAGGTGTTCGTGATTTTTATCCGGAAGACCAAAGCATCCAAAATCATATCTTTAACATATGGAAAAAAACATGTGAAAGTTTTGGTTATGTTGAGTACAACGCCTCTATTCTCGAACCTACAGAACTTTATAAAGCAAAATCTGGAGAAGAGATTGTAAACGAGCAAACATACTCTTTTATTGATCGTGGTGAACGAGATGTAACTTTGCGCCCTGAAATGACACCAACTGCCGCTCGTATGGTAGCTGCAAGAAAACGAGAACTTTCATTCCCACTCCGTTGGTACTCTATTCCAAATGTATTTAGATATGAACGCCCTCAACGTGGACGCCTACGTGAACACTGGCAGTTAAACTGCGATATTTTTGGTCTTGAAGGTATTGAAGCAGAAGTTGAAATGATCAAACTTGCCTATGCGATTATGAAAAATTTTGGTGCCAAAGAATCTGACTTTGAAGTACGTGTAAACAGTAGAAATATAATAAACAAAGCACTTGCGGAGCTTGGTCTTTCAAAAGAACAGGCTCACAAATTTCAGAAACTTTTGGACAAAAAAAACAAAATAGATAATTTTGAAGAAGAAACAGAAAAAATCGCAGGTAGAAAAATAGAATGGTCACTCGAGCCAGATGAACCACTCAAAGAACTTATGGTTAAACTTCACGAGTCAGGAATTTCAAATGTGGTATTTGATGACACCCTCGTACGAGGTTTTGATTATTACACAGGAACAGTATTTGAAGTTTACGACACAAGCCCAGAAAATAATCGTGCACTTTTTGGTGGAGGACGTTACGATGAATTGCTTTCACTTTTCGGAAATGAAAAAGTTACAGCAATTGGTTTTGGTATGGGAGATGTAACTGCGCGAGACTTCCTAGAAACTCGAGGACTTCTTCCAAAATATCAAAGCTCAGCCAAACTTTACATAGCACCATTTTCAAAAGAATATATAAAAAAATCTGACGAGGTAGCAAACTACCTCAGAGAAAAAGGTATAAATATTTCGGTGGACTACACCGGCAAAAAGGTTGGAGACCAAATAAAAAAGGCAGATAAAGACAAAATTCCTTTTGTTGTTGTTATTGGTGAAGATGAGGCAAAAAACGATACATTTAAAGTAAAAAATCTTTTTACAGGAGAAGAAAAAATATCACCTCTCTCAGGACTGTCTGATATAATCCTTAATTCATAACAATTAGAATACAACAATTAACATATGCGAAAGATTTTTTTTGATATCGAAACTAGAAACACATTCCAGGAAGCTGGAACAAACGACCCGGCAGGATTAGATATTTCTGTTGTTTGTATTTACGATACAGGCACAGAAAGTTCATCTTCATATCTAGTAGAAGACTTGCCAAAGCTTTGGCCCATTCTAGAACAAGCAGATTCTCTGATTGGATATAACTCAGAACATTTTGATACACCACTTTTAAATAAGTATTATGCTGGAGATTTGTTCAAAATTAAACAAGTAGATATCTTGAAAGAAATCAAAGCTTCATTAGGTAGGCGTATAAAACTCGACGATGTCGCTGAGGCCACTCTTGGCCGAAACAAAATTGCCCACGGTCTTGAAGCTATCGAATGGTGGAAAAAAGGAGAAATAGACAAGATAATAAAATACTGTATTGAAGACGTAATGATTACAAAAGACATATACGACTATGCAATGAAGCATAAAAAACTTAAGTATAAAGAGTTTGGAAAACTTAAAGATATAGCCCTGGATCCTTCAAATTGGGAGACAAAGGAGGACACCTCAATGACGTTCTCGCTCCCCTTTTAGCTATTGACTTTTTGCAACAAAATGATATTGTATGGAACAGTATATGTTCCATCCTAAAAATAAACCACTCGTCATCATTATTGAGGACGAATCTTACGTTCTAAAACTCTTGACCGTGATACTTGGAAACGATTTCGAAATCAAAACAGCTTCAACCCTTGAAGAAGCTCTGGGGGTCTTGTGTAATCATCACATGTTTGCTTGTGCTATCCTATTGGACGGCATACTTCATGAAGTACCTACCATTTCCCTCATTCAACTTCTTGAAGAGGTCGGTTTCGATTTAAAAAAGGTAATTGCAATGTCTGGTAACACAACGATGCAAGAAGCTTTAATTAATGCAGGCTGCTTCCAAGAAGGTTTAGCTAAACCATTTTCAGGAAAGAAAGTTTGGAAAGTCTTAGAAAGCGCAGGAATCACTGCAGCCCGTACCACATAGGTGGTGCGGGTTTTTATTTTTAAAATAAAATCAAGATCAAAGCAACTACCAACAACCTATAAAATATAAATATATTTAAAGTATGTTTCTTAAGATAAGAAACTAGAAAATGAATCGCGAAGAGCCCCACCACAAATGCTACTGCTGACCCTACCCACAAAGACGACCCTAGAGTTGCGATTTCGTGAACTTTGTAGAGGTCATAAAGCTTTTTAAGTCCCGAACCTAAAATAACGGGAAAAGACAGAAGAAAACTAAAACGCGTAGCTTCCTCTCTTTTTAAACCCAAGAAAAGTCCTCCTGAAATAGTTGCACCGGATCTTGAAATACCAGGGACAAGCGCAAGAGTTTGAAATATTCCGGTTAAGAATCCTTTTTGTATTGTAAGTGAATTATTTTGACGGGCATATTTTTCTGCAAAAAACATCATTATAGCGCCCAAAAATAAAGTAAGCGCCACAAGATGAACATTTCTGAAAATTGTTTCCATTTTACTTTCCAAAAGCACCCCAAAGATAACTGCGGGAATAGTACCTAGAATAATGGCCCAGAGAAGGGTTTTTTCTTTTGCTTCCACAACCTTCCCCCTCACCATTAATATAAAAGTTTTTGCTAACCGAAGTAAATCTTTAAAAAAGTACACTCCAACAGCAGCAATTGTGGCAAGTTGAAGTACAGCATCGAAAGCAAGTCCGTCTGCAGTCTGAATCCCTAATAACTGGCGAGCAATAATAAGATGTCCGGATGAAGAAACCGGCAAAAACTCAGTAAGACCCTGCACCAAACCCAAAATAACAGAATTTAAAATATTCATACATAAATAATAGCATATTATTATATTGGACACAGCGACCTATGTGATATACTAAACGGGTATTAATTAATTAAATCAAGCACGTTTATCATGGAAAAAAATAATTTAGCTTTACCGATTGCAATTGTTCTCGCGGGAGCGATTGTAGCAGGAGCAATGTTTTATACAAACAAAGGATCAATAAAAACAAATACGCCAACACAAAAAAAAACAACTGAAGCCCTAAATGTTGCACCGCCAACATCTACCGATAGTATTTTAGGTAATCTAAACGCAGATGTTGTTGTGATTGAATATTCAGATACTGAATGTCCTTTCTGTAAGGTATTTCACAACACAATGCAGCAAGTTATGAATCAATATGGAAAAGATAATAAAGTTGCATGGATATATCGATACATGCCCCTTGATTCACTACACAAAAAAGCCAGAAAAGAAGCACAAGCTGTTGAGTGTGCCAAACAACAAGGAGGAAATGATACTTTCTGGAAATATGTAAACGAGGTTTATTCTCGAACAAACTCAAACGATTCACTCCCGGAAACATCTCTTTCACAAATCGCAAAAGATCTTAAGTTAGATATGACCAAATGGACAACATGTCTTACAACCGATGCTACAGCTTCAGTCGTTGCAGCTCAAGAACAAACAGGTGTTGATGCGGGAGTACAAGGAACACCAAACAACTTCCTTGTATTCAAGAAGCCTCTAAGTGATAACCAAATCAATAACCTCATCACTGCGTTTGCAAAATACCCAGAAGGAACAATTCGAATTTCAGATGATGGTAAGATTGTAAACTTAGGCGGCGCAATGCCATACAACCTGATGTCAATCGTGATTGATAATGCACTACAAGCAAAATAGATAACAGCCTACAGATCATAAAAAAAACGCCTCAATTGAGGCGTTTTTTTAATAAGAGAATATATAAATTTGACAATTATAATTAATAAATGTATAATATAAAGTAATTCTTAGCTGTATAGCTAAGTCATTCTCTGCACCGAAAGGTGGAGAATAAGGAAGTGTGGAGCTTCTTCAACTAAGTTCCTTCAGCACATTAGAAAGGCCGTATGGCTAATCAAACAAAATATCAAATATCCAAAGGACCTTCGAAGTGGGACATTATGCAATCTCTTTTCAGAGGTGGGTTCAATAAACCCCAGGCCACAGCAACCTTCGAAGCGTGGATTGTGGAGGAAATTCCAGGGAAAGGACCTCAACCGGTTACAAAATCATTCGAAGTTTCCATCAACAGCATACTTCGTGAGGATGGCTCCGGTGAATCATGGTGTTTCAATGGGTACGTAGTCTCAATAGACTCCCAAAAAAAATCCATGAGAATATCTGGATGGTTCCGCACAACAGATAGGAAAGGAATTTTTAAAGAGGAAGATTGATATATAAGGAATAGTTTTAGGGGCCCTGCGATTATATCAAAGGGCTCTTTCTTTTTATATAAATAATTACTCTTTCAACACCCTCTCTTCGAATGCAATAATACCTTCCAAATCTGGAGAAAATTCTGACACATTATCAAATTCCAAATTTTGGATTTTTTTATACACAGCACCGATAAGTTTTTTTAATCTCTCAACTTTTTCATCATCAATATCAAGAGATAGATTTATTATCTTTTTGTCTTTTGGCTCCACGAATTCAAGCACGCCACGTGTTACTTTTTTGTCACTAAACTCTCGAGAATTTTCTACGAGAATTTTATAGAACGCGAGCTGACGTTCGTACTCATATAATTTTATTTTCTCGTATTCATCCTTTCCTTTCCATTCTCTTGCAGCTTTTCCTGTTTTATAATCATGAACCTCAATAGTATCTCTATCCAAATACACAACACGGTCAATCTTTCCAGCAAGCTTTGCCCCCTCTACCACCACACCCTGATGTTTGAAATTAAACTCAGCTATATCTTTCTCGGTGAAAGAATCTTTTTTTACGTCATAAAATAAAGAGAGAGCTTCTAATCCTCTAGCCGACAATTTATCAAAATCATTTTTAGGTAATTTTTCGTACTGTAAAGCTTTCAAAAACCAACCTACAAGAACTTCTTTTGAAGGTACCGAACCCTTTGCTTTTCTGTATGTGAGCATTTCCTCCAAAGCACTGTGTATCGCAGAACCATACGCACCAGAGACTGATTTTGCCTGAGGAAAACGCAAAAGATTTTGTTCTAGAAAGTGTTGAGGTCCACCCTTGCCAACATTCAAAAAGTTATTGAGGTGTGTTACCGAAAGTGTGTAATCTTTCAATAAAGATTTGAGTAATTTTTCTTCTTCTCCCAAAAATGGAGCAGTGTGGTATGAAAGCCACGAAGAAGTAAGCACATCTTCGGTTTCTGGAGCATCATCATTACCTGTTTCAACCACTTCATGATACACTTTTTTCAAAATCGCTTTTTTGAGCACCTGTTCATCATCTTCTGGTGCCATCAAAAATCTTAATTTTGGAGAAACTCCACCTGTATCATCTTTTGAATATCCAAGCATGTAAAGATGTTTTTTGGCACGAGTAAGAGCTACATAAAAAAGCCTGAGTTGGTCATCAAGAGTGTCTCCTGCTGGCTCTATTGGCAGGTTGCCGGGAAATGAAATCCTTTTTGGCATACCGCGACCCGCCCACACTGAATCCTCACACGAGAGAACAAAAACTGTTTCAAACTCCAAACCTTTTGCCTTGTGCGCAGTGAGTAAGGACACTGCATCTGTAATTGCGTTGAACGGACTTTGATCATTGAGATGAATATTATTTTTCTCATGGAGCTCAACAAATTCCACAAGGTCATTTATAGTAGTTGTTTCACCTTGTTTGTATTCGCGCAAAGCTTTTATAAATACTCGTAAACTGGAAAGAAAAGTGAGGTACTCTGCGCGAGCATGATTAAATCTTTTTTTACTGAAATAGTATTCTTTGAATGGACTGTGGAATATTTCTTCGCTCTCGGTTTCAACATTATTCTCTTCGTCTTCATCTTCAGATTCTCGAGAAAGAGGTACATGGGCTCCGATAAGTTCATCAAGAATTCTTTCAGCAGGTTCATTCGCAGCTCTGACTCCAAGGTCAATGAAAAATTCTGCAATTTTTCTAATTTTTTCATTCTCATTTTCTAGCATGATTTCCAACCAATTTTTTGAAGGGTCTTTAGATCGTGATGCGAGTACAGAAATTTCCCAAATATTTTTTCGTGAAATTTCCCAAAAAGGAAAAGAAAGTACTATTGGTAAATATTCATCAGCTTCTACTTTACCGTGTGAGGATAAGGTAGAAATAAATCTCGCCATAGCAATGAGCTCACGTATGTGTGGTTCTTCAAAAACATTTTGTTCTCTTTCGTATCTCACAGCTACTCCAGCGCCTTTCATATAAGGAACAAGAGCTTCAAGTTCTTTGTGCTTTCTAGCGATTACAGCTATTTCATCTGCTTTTTTCCCCTCTTTTATAAGTTTTGCAATTTCTCTGGAAACAAAATGATATTGGTGAAGGGCAGTAGAAAATCTTCTGTGAATTATGTTCCCTTCTTTAAGTTCAGTGTTTGATGCAACTAATGTTTTCTCTATTGTAGGTAAAATATTTTCCAAACGACCTTCACCTTTGCGAATAATATGTGAAGCAAGGTCGAGAATATCCTGAGTTGAACGATAATTATTTATCAAAGTCACGACTTTCACATCTTTAAAATGAGAAGTGAAATTTAAAATATTTGAAAGCTCTGCCCCTTGGAATTTGTATACAGCTTGGTCATCATCTCCCACAGCCATTACGTTTGGTCTACCTTCGTTGACTTCCGCATCTGTAATAAGTCGAAGTAGTCGCATCTGTGCGTCATTGGTATCTTGAAACTCATCCACGAGCATATATTGGTACTGTTCTTCGAGTTCATAACGCAAGTGTGGATGTTCTTCTGTGGCTTTTATCAAATCCAAAATCATATCATCAAAATCATACAGAGCTGCTCGATGCATTTCTTTGATATATTTTTCATACATATCCACAAGTGCTAAAAGTTTATCAATATTTTTTGTGTCTTTGTGAACACGCTTTTCTTCGTCTGTTTTTATAACCCATTTTTCTCGCCATTTTGAAAGCGGTGTAAGCTTCTCAGTTTCCCTAACTTGAATCAAAACGAGAGCAAGACTTCTAGATACTGACTCATATAATGTGGGGAAAATTGAACTTATTTGAATAGGTTCTTTTTTTGCTAAAAGTTCACATTCAAATATTAATTTTTCAAGTTTTGGAATGTGAGCATTACTTACTCTGTCTGCAAAAATTTCATTAATGAACGGATTTATATAATCAAGTGCTTTTTGGTTTGCCTCAATGATTAAACGGAATTCATGTGGAAGTACGCCGGCTTTTTTCAAATGTGAAATCGCAGAGTGTACAGAAGAAAGATAAACAAAACCTTGTTCTGGATGAATGCTTCCAAGTGGGTGGTTGTGCGGTAGTGCTTTGAAAATATTCTCCAAAATTCCAATCTGTGCCAACTCATCTGCTGGCATAAACCGCGCACCTTTGTAAAAATATTCAGGATATTTTTGAATTATTTCCGAAGCAAAGCTGTGGAAGGTGTGGATCGCGACTCGATACGCTTCTTGACCAATGAGTTTCGCCAAACGCTCTCGCATGTTAACTGCAGCTGACTCTGTAAAAGTAAGGCAAAGAATATTTGAAGGAAGAACTTGTGTTTCCTTCAAAATTTTTGCAACACGAAGCGCAAGGATTTCAGTCTTGCCTGAGCCAGGCCCTGCCACTACGAGCAAAGGTCCATCTATGCTGTCTACAGCCTCTTTTTGGGCGAGATTGAGCTTTTTATAACGTTCTTCAAAAAGTGTTTGGGCTTTCATTAACTGAAATTATAGCTCGAAATAGAGAATTGTGTTGTATTGACTTTCAAAAAACACATTATAAAATCAGAAATAGTAAAAAGAACATACCACTGGGCACTTTTTTATTACTCTTTTTTTCACATTGTTTATTGTTTCTGCCCCACGTCAGTCCACCCCAAACTTACAAGTTTTGCAGAATCAGCAGAGCTTACTTCTATGGTGTAGATATAATTTTTTAAGCAAGCATTGCAAGCCTGACAAGATACTCCACCAGTATTCGAACGCATTGCAGAAATGATGTTGATTCCGTATTTTTGAGAATAATATGCCTTTATAAGTTGCTCATCTGTGGGTGCTTGAATAAATTTTATTGCGCCACTTTTATACCAAGTTTGCCAAGGTTCAGTTGTACACTGTTTTGGTTGGAATACTAGGCTTGTCACATCCTGATTCGCATTTGCATTTAGAGAAGATGTTGCCTGACCTACACCACAGGTTGTAGTTGGCATTGATGTTTGAGGATTACCTTGAGGTGTCCACTGCCCATTGTTACATACCCATGTATTTTGATTATTCGAGTAATAGTGTTGCCATGCAAATACACCAAATAGAATTACCAAAACAACTACAATACCAATATAGATAGAATTATTTTTCATAACCTTATATTAAAACTAATAATTAGAACTAATTTAGTTTGTCTCCAAATTGCTTTTGCAACTTTTCAAGCTTTGGAGAAATCACCAACTGACAATACGGCGCAGATGAATTATTTTTGTAATATTCTTTATGATATTCTTCAGCAGGATAAAATTCTGAGACAGGCACAAGCTCTGTGACTACTTTTTTGTCACTCGACTCAAAAAGTTTGTTTAACTTTTTAATAATAAGTTCTGCTTCGAATTTTTGAATCTCTTCAGTATAGAAAATCACAGAACGATATTGAGTACCCACATCACTGCCTTGTCTGTTTAAGGTAGCTGGATCATGCACATCAAAAAATATCTCTAAAATGTCAGGAGTTGAAATTTCTTCTTCGTTGTATTTAATTTTTACAACCTCAGCGTGTCCTGTTGTTCCTGAAGACACTTTTTCATAAGTAGGGTTTGGAATGTTTCCACCCATATACCCAGACTCTACACTAGATACACCTTTTAGTGATCTAAAAATAGCCTCAGTACACCAGAAACATCCACCGCCAAGGTAGACTGTAGTGAGATTTATCATACCTCTATTATACTCCTCTCATATCATATGCCCAATGAAGAAGAGCCTGCCTTTGGCGAGGTCGACAAAACACATCTGAAGGCCTGCAATTTGCCTTTATTTGACCCATATGACGTCTCATAGCCTTCCAACGTTTGATTTGGAGTTTATCTTCTTCTGGAACTCTACGCCCCATATAATAGCGACAATACCACTGAAACCAACCTCGTGGGTCATCTTTGTGAATCCACCCTTTATTTTGCCAAACAGAAAGAGGCTGACTAGCATTTACTTTAAAATAATTTAATTCTGCGAGATGTTTGTTTGTATTTTCTGGAGCAAATTTTGCGTGTGCAAACCAATCTTTTGGAAATTCTTTTATGCAGTCGCGCATGTACACACCACCAAAAATACCGAGCTCGAGCATTTCTTTCGGAGTGAGGTCTGGTTTGAATTCAGGGTCAAAATTTTTGCCCACAGGTTCATTAAGTTCATACTCGTAATCTTTCTGCATTTTGTCATTTACCACAACTTTTTTCATAACTTAAAGTATATCAAAAAAACCCGCCGAAGCGGGTTTTTTTGATTAGTAATTCTTCAACCTATTTACTTTATCATGCTGACGAATTTTTTCGTGAGCTTTTGCTTCGATTTGTCGGATACGTTCGCGAGTCACACCGAACTTTTTACCCACCTCTTCGAGAGTATGCTGAATTCCGTCTGTAAGTCCATGTCTCATCTCCAAAATACGTCGTTCTTTTTCTGAAAGGTCGTTCAAAATTTCCTTCACCTGGTCAGCCAAAATTCTTCGTGATGATTCTTGGTCTGGAGAAAGAATTGATTCATCTTTAATGAAATCACCAAGTGTTGATTTACCATCATCTCCATCCTCACCTACAGGTGATTCGAGAGAAACGGTACTCTGGTCAATTTTTTCAATAGTATAAATTTTATCTACTTCAAGACCCATCTCTGTAGCTATTTCTTCTGGGAGAGGATCACGTCCGAGATCGATTGTGAGTTTTCTTACCACTTGTTTGTATTTTGCAATTGTCTCCACCATGTGTACAGGAACACGAATAGTTCGTGACTGGTCAGCAAGTGCACGTGTGATGGCTTGGCGAATCCACCATGTTGCGTATGTTGAAAACTTATAACCCTTTGTCCAGTCAAACTTATCTACAGCTTTGAACAAACCGAGGTTACCTTCTTGAATGAGGTCAAGGAGAGTAAGGTCTGGGGAACGACCGACGTATTTTTTAGCAATAGAAACAACTAAGCGAAGGTTTGCGCGAGCAAGAAGATTTTTTGCTTCCTCGTCCCCTTCTTGAATTCTCTTTGCGAGTTCTTTTTCCTCATGTGCATGGATCAGAGGATACTGTCCAATTTCTTTTAGATACATCTGTATTGAATCGTATTGAGAATCTTGGTTTCGTGAATATGCCTTTTCTTTACCATTTCCAAACACTGTATCCATATCAAGCAAACCGCCCCCTTCCATAATATCCACACCGGAAATTGTAAGTCGTGTATATAGTTCATCAAGAAACTCAACATCACTTTCAATGTTTGGAAATTCTTTTAGAACTTCATCGTAGGTAATAAAACCTCGATCTTTTCCTTTATCAAGAAGTTTTAATGCTTTCGCTTCCCACGCTTTATGTTTTGGAGCTGCGTAAGTCACAGGTACAACAACAGGAGCAGCGACTGTTTTTTTGGAAGTTTCTTTTTTTGTATTTTTTACTACAGGTTTTGCTTTTGAAACTGGAGTTTTTTTCACATCCTTAGATACTGTTTTTTTTGCAATAATTTTAGTTTTTGATTTATTCAAAGTGGTTTTTTTAGGAGCGGGCATTTTTTTATTTTTTTTATTTGGTGTTGCCATATATACGTTTTATTATACTAATAATATATTAAATGTCATCATTATTTGTTATTTTTTAAGTTTTGCATTTTCTTTGAGATTCCCTGGCACTCCATTAAAAGTATTTGCGCTTGTGCAATGTCTCCGGCTTTTTCCGCGAGCACAATTTCTTTCATTTTCATCGCAAACTTTTCTTTCAAATGTTCTATCTCTAACTGTTGTAATAGTTCAGTACTGTCTTTTTGAAGAATTTCTGGTTTAGAGTAGTATGCCTCCGCTTCAAAAATTATATCTTCATGAGAATCTTTTAAGGTCGCTTCCATTTGGGAAAGAGATGTTGAACCTATGATTTGCTCCAACTCTCTGCGAATCTTTACGCAATCAACTTTTGGTTCGGCTTGTTTTTCTTGCCAATATAGAATGCTTAATATTTTTCTCTCAATAGAATCTCTCCTTAGCAAAACATTATGATTTAATTTATCAGTAGCTTCCGTATATTCTCTATTATGCACCATTTTTGCTAAATCTTGCCATAAGGCCACCTCTGTAATATCACCAAGCTCAGATATCCGCTTTACATAGTGAGATTGGTCTATGTTTCCAGGAATGCTTGCGATGTAAGGCAACACTTCTTCATATACACGTTTTCCAAACAAGCGTCTGTCATTTTTATCAACTAAAATTTTTTCCAAAGCAAGATCAATAATGTGTTTTGAATTTTTTAAAGACTCTGACCAGGCCGCTCTATCTTTTAATATAAGATCGGCTGGATCAAATCCGTCTGGAATTTCTGCAATTTTAATATCAACACCAAGAGCAAGGGCCATTTGCCACGCCCTCTTGGATGCACGCCAACCAGCACCGTCAGCATCATAAGCAACCATAATTCTATTTGAAAAACGTTTAATCAGATTCAAATGATGGTCTGTAAGTGAAGTACCTGAAGTCGCAACAGTGTTTGCAAAACCTGCCTGATGAGACATGAGTAAATCTACCTGCCCCTCCACAAGAATTGCGTAATCTTTTTCACGGATAGAAGCCTTTGCTTTATGTAAACCATAGAGCACTGAAGACTTATTGAAGATTGGTGTTTCTGGACTGTTAAGATATTTAGCTTCATCATCTGGTCGAGCAAATGCTCGAGCAGAAAATGCAATTACCCTTCCAGCTGTATCAAAAAGTGGAAACATGATACGGCCACGGAAACGATCGTAATACCCTTTCTCTCCTTTTTTTATAAGTCCTGCTTTTTCAAGATCTAAAAGTCCTGCATTCTTTTTAAGAGACATTTCGGTAAAGTGCCAGTCATCTGGTGAATACCCAATTCTCCATTCTTTGATTGTCTTTTCAGTAAGACCGCGCTTCTGTAAATATTCCAATGCTTTAGGATTTTCAGCTAAAGTACGTTCATACAACTTTGTTGCAGACTCCATAAGCAAATATAATTTTTCTTTTTCATCGCCTTCGGCACGTGACTCGTAGTCAAGTTTTACGCCGGCTTTTTCAGCAAGCATTTTAAGAGCACCGCGAAAATCGGTACCCTCAAACTGCTCAACAAAAGAAAATATATCGCCTTTTAACCCACAACCAAAACAGTAGTAAGTCCCTCTGTCTGGAGAAATGAAAAACGATGGAGTCTTTTCATTATGAAAAGGGCAACGCGCTTTAAAATTTGTACCAGCCTGTTCAAGTTTTATGTATGACGAAAGTACATCTGTAATACTTAAACGTTCTTTTATTATATCTACGTGTGATGACATTGATGTGAATTATTTACCCACCTATTCCCTCACCACCTTATTATTTCAATATCAAAGGTTTATACTTTTTGGAAACTATAGAGCGCCTAGTGCGACTCGAGGAACTTCATCCGTGTCCCAAAAAGTATATACCGAGATATATTATATTTCTCCTTCGCTTTCTACAACTTTAGAAGAAAACTCTTTTCGAAGTTCTTCTTGAAGATCTGCAATCATCTTATGCTTCTTACTACCTTTGAAACCAGTACCTGCAGGGATAAGTCGTCCAATGATAACATTTTCTTTAAGACCTCGGAGTGAGTCTTCGCTTCCTCTAACTGAACTTTGGATAAGTACTCGAGTTGTGTGTTGGAATGATGCAGCTGAAAGGAAACTTTGTCGTGATAGAGAAACTTCAGTAATACCCATCACTACAGGATCTGCAGAAGCAGGTTCTTTGTCTTCTGCTTTTACTCTTTCATTTTCTGCAAAGATAACTGCATTTTCCAAAACCTCACCTTCAGTAAATAACGTATCGCCAGCCTTCTTCACCTTTGAACGTGAGAACATTTGACGAACAATTACTTCAATATGTTTTCGAGACACTGTCTCACCCTGAAGTTCATACAATTTATTCACTTCAGAAATAATGTAGTTCTGTGCAGCTTCTTTTCCTCCATATTTGAATACTTCGTCGATATCAGCAGAACCATCTGTCATTAATTGACCTTTTACTACCTTATCACCCAAACGAACAACAGGTGTACGTTTGTTTGTGAATACATATTCTGTCTCACCTTTTCCTTTCTTTGTTTCACCTTCATCTGAAAGTACTTTGATAATTCTTTCTTTTCCAAGATCCTTTACTTCACTAACCGTACCGTCAATTTTGTTAACTACAGCTGGATTTTTAGGAGCTCGTTTTTCAAAAACTTCTTCAACTCGAGGAAGACCTTGTGTGATATCTCCACCAACAGATGCAATACCTCCGGCGTGGAACGTACGCATTGTAAGCTGAGTACCTGGCTCACCAATAGCTTGAGCAGCAACTGTACCTACAGCCTCACCAATATCGATAAGTAGATTTCTACCTAGGTCAGTACCATAACATTGTGCACAAACTCCATGAAGAGATTTACATGTAAGAGGTGACCGAACGGAAACTGATGCAACATCTCGGTCTTCAACTATTTTTGCATCGTCTTTTGTGATGAGATGTCCTTTCTTAAATATTACTTCACCCTTTGAGTCAACGACATCAGCAGCCGCAACGCGTCCACGGATTTTCTTCTGAAGAGGAATTTCAATACCTGAGTCACTACCGCGAACAATAACTACTGAGTCTTTAGTTCCACAATCAACTTCTGATACCACCACATCCTGAGCAACATCAAAGAGTCGTCGTGTAAGGTAACCAGCTTTAGCTGTGTTAAGAGCAGTGTCAGTCAAACCTTTTCGAGAACCGTGAGTAGAAATGAAGTATTCGATTGGAGTAAGTCCGGCTTTGTATGATGAAAGAATTGGGAATTCAATTGTTTCACCTTGGTTGTTTGCAATAAGACCCTTAATACCTGCCATTTGTGTGATGTTACCAATAGAACCTCGGGCTCCAGAAATAACCATGTCATAAATCGGACCATCTTTTTCAAAAGCTTCAGTCATGATTTTTTCAATCTTACCTTTTGCTTCGTGCCAAATTTCAATATTTTTTCGGTAACGCTCATCTTCAGAAAGAAGACCTTCGTTAAATTGACCTTGAACTTCTTCTGACTCATCTTTTGCATGCTGAATTATCGCAGCCTTTGCTTTTGGTTCACGAACATCGTCTATACCCCATGTAGTACCTGAGTGTGTTGTATATTTGAAACCGAAAGCCTTAATCTTATCCATGATAGTAGGAATATTTTCTATTCCATACTTGTTTGTAAGGTCATCAATAAGCAGAGTCATCTTTTTCTTTTCAACTTCAGTGTTGATGTATGCGTAATCTTTTGGAAGTACTGAGTTGAATAGAAGTCGTCCTACAGATGTTTCAAATGCAGCACTACCAAATTGAGAATATTTTGGAGAATCAGTACCAAGAACTTTAATCTTTGCACGGAATCCTACCAATCCGTAGTCATATGCATTGATAGCATCGTTTGGACTTGAGAAATATTTACCTTCACCTTTTGTTCCAACAATTATTTTTGTCATCCAGTAACATCCGAGAACAATATCGAGAAGCTTTGCAGCAACTATTGGATCTCCAGAACCTGGTTTCAAAATGTTTTTATCAGAAGCCATTATTTCTCGAGCTTCCATCTGAGCTTCCTCGCCAAGTGGTACGTGAACAGCCATCTGGTCTCCGTCGAAGTCGGCGTTGAACGCTGTACATACAAGTGGGTGAACCTGAATAGCATTTCCTTCAATAAGAATTGGTTGGAAAGCTTGTATACCTAGACGGTGAAGCGTAGGTGCTCGGTTAAGCAACACGTATTTACCCTTAATTACATCTTCAAGAATTGCCCATACTTCTGGAATACCTTCATCTATCAAACGGTTTGCACCACGAATATTGAATGCGAGTTCTTTTTTCAAAAGTTCACAAATAACAAATGGTCGGAATAGTTCGAGAGCCATATGTTTTGGAAGTCCACACTGGTGAAGTTTCAAATCTGGACCAACAACAATTACAGAACGGCCAGAGTAGTCTACTCGTTTACCAAGAAGATTACCTCGAAGAAGACCTCGCTTACCTTTCAAGTTATCTGCAAGAGATTTGAGCGGTCGGCGCTGTGCTTGGTTGAGACCTGCAAATGCTGCATTTCCGTGACGGATTGAGTTGTCTATAAGAGCATCAACGGCTTCCTGAAGAATTCGTTTTTCGTTTCGCAAGATAACATCAGGAGCTTTGATTTCCATAAGTTTCTTCAAGCGATTGTTTCGGTTGATGACACGTCGGTATAGGTCGTTTACATCTGAAGTTGCATGACGTCCACCATCAAGAGCAACCATTGGTCGAAGTGCTGGTGGAATTACAGGGATACGAGTAAGGAACATCCATTCAGGACGAATACCTCCACGCACCATAGAACGGATAACTGTAAGGCGCTTACCCATTTTATCTTTCTCAAGTGATTTTGCTTTTTCGAGATTTTTTTCGAGTTCTGCCTGAAGCTTCACTAAGTCAAGATCTTTAAGAAGACCGTGGATCGCCTCTGCACCAATTTCAGCTTCAAACAACGTACCGTATTTCATTGAATACTTGTGGTATACAACTTCGTCAATTACTTTTCCTGTTTGAATAGAATCAATTTCTTTTTTTGTTTCTAACAAAAGATTTTTGAGAGCATCTTTTGTTTTTTCATCCTGAAGAGATTTTATTTTTGCTTTGAATTCTGAATCCAAATCATTCAAAATACGTTCTCGTTCTTCTTCATCAACAAGAGTAATTAGGTATCCAGCAAAGTACACAACTTTTTCCAAGTCGATACCTGACATACCTAGAATTAAACTGATACGTGAAGGTACTGACCGTAGGAACCAGATATGTCCAACTGGTGTTGCAAGATCAATGTGTCCCATTCTCTCACGGCGAACAATAGAACGTGTAAGTTCAACTCCACATTTTTCACAGACAATACCCTTGTAACGAATACCTCGATATTTTCCACAGTAACATTCGTAGTCGTGATCCGGACCAAAAATCTTTTCATCAAAAAGACCACTTTTTTCACTTCGCTGAGTACGATAGTTCATCGTCTCCGGCTTTGTAACTTCACCGTGTGACCATTCTTTAATGCGATCTGGTGACGCGAGCCGAAGTGAGATGATATCAAACTCATTTGAGTCTTGAGTTTTATTCAATTGTTTTATGTTTGTGTTCATAGTCATAGTTATTATTTCGTTAGATTTAGATTATTCTTCTTTCGAAGTTATTTCTTTAATAACTTTTTTTCGACTTTCACTTATTACTCCAGACTTATTTTTAAGTTCAACATCAAGACCGAGTGCTCGGAGGTTAGCCAAGAGAACATTAAATGACGCAGGGAGGTTTGGCTCTTTCAAAAGTTCACCTTTTACGATTGAATCAAATGCTTGTGAACGTCCGATAATATCGTCAGATTTTATAGTAAGCATTTCTCGAAGTGTATATGACACGCCGTGACCCAAGAGAGCCCACACTTCCATCTCTCCAAGTCTCTGACCTCCACCTTGTGCTTTACCACCAAGAGGCTGTTGAGTAATGAGAGAGTAAGGACCAATTGATCGCATGTGGATCTTATCCTCAACCATATGGTGAAGTTTCAAGATGTACATATAACCCACAGCAATATTTTGCTCAAACTTTTCACCTGTTCGTCCATCAAAGAGAGGCATTTTACCGTCTGCTGCAAAGCCCGCTTTTACAAGCTCATCTTTAATTTCAACATCAGTTGCTCCTACGAACGGAGGAACAATAGCTTGATAACCAAGAGTGTTTGCTGCAAGACCTAGGTGAACTTCGAGAATCTGTCCGAGGTTCATACGTGAAGGCACACCGAGCGGAGTAAGAATAATATCTATAGGAGTACCGTCTGCCATGTATGGCATTTCTTCTATAGGAAGAACTTTTGAGATAACACCTTTGTTTCCATGACGGCCAGCAAGCTTGTCTCCAACCTGAAGAGTTCGAAGTTGAGCAATTTCAATATGAATTCGCTTGATAATACCTGACTCAAGTTTGTCACCATTTTCTCGTGAGAATATTTTTACTGAAACAACACGACCTCGCTTTCCGTTTTCAAGTCTCTTTGATGTATCTTTTACATCGCGAGCTTTTTCACCAAAGATAGATCGCAGAAGTCTCTCTTCTGGAGTAAGCTGGGTTTCACCCTTTGGAGTAATTTTACCAATGAGAATATCTCCTGGTCGAACTTCTGCACCAATGCGGATAACACCTTCTTCATCCAAGTTTTTAAGTTTTGCTTCACCAACGTTTGGAATATCTGGAGTTGTTACTTCAGGACCGAGCTTTGTATCACGAACGTTCACCACGAATTCTTCAAGGTGAATAGAAGCAAATTTACTATCCTTTACAACTTTCTCTGACACGATAATCGCATCTTCAAAGTTTGAACCAGACCATGACATAAACGCTACAAGAATGTTTTGTCCGAGAGCCATCTGACCATTATCTGAAGTAGATGTATCCACAAGCAAATCACCTTTCTTTACTTTGTCACCAAGACTTACCTTTGGTCGCTGGTGGAATGCGGTAAATCCGTTTGTTCTTTCAAAACGTACAAGACTGTAAATAGTATCTTTACCTTTTCCATTTCGTAGTACAACTTTGTTTGCATCAACGGCAACTATGGTTCCGTCTTCTTCTGCACGAATCACACGAAGTGTATCTGTAACTGCTTTTTCTTCAATACCAGTTGCAACAATAGGAGCTTCCGGGATGATACATGGAGTTGCTTGCTTCTGCATGTTAGATCCCATGAGTGCTCGGTTTGCATCATCGTGGTTTAGAAATGGAATAAGTGAAGTTGCAATAGAGAATGGTTGGTTTGTTGCAACGTCCATATATGTAACTTGATCTGGAGTAACCAAGAAAGGTTCTCCCTCTCGTCGAACTTCCACTTTTTCATCTGTGATTTTTCCTGTCTTGTCGTAGTTTGTGGCAGCATGAGCAATATTATGCTTTTCTTCCTCAAGTGCATTCAAGTAAACAATCTCTGCAGTTACTTTTCCGTTCTTAACTTTTGCGTATGGAGTTTCAATCATTCCAAATTCATTCACCTTTGCATATGTTGCGAGACGAAGAATAAGACCGATGTTTGGACCTTCAGGTGTATGGATTGGACAAAGTCTTCCGTAGTGAGAAGGATGAACGTCTCGCACCTCAAAACCTGCACGATCTCGTGAAAGACCTCCAGGACCTAGAGCAGAAAGTGTTCGCAAGTGTTCTACTTCAGCAAGAGCATTTTCCTGCTGCATAAATTGTGAAAGTTGGTTTTGTGTGAAAAATTCCTTGATACGTGCCTGAAGTGGTCTAGGAGAAATGAATTGGATCGGCAACACTGCATCAGTGTCAATAGTAGACATTCTGTTCTGAATGTTTCGCTTCATCTGAGTCATACCCACACGAACCTTTCCTTGAAGAAGTTCTCCTACGAAACGTACACGTCGACTCCCTAGATGGTCGATATCGTCTTCCATGGCTTCAGGGTGGTTGTTGAGAGCACAAATATGTATCGCCATTGTTGTAACATCATCAACAGAAAGAGTCCCTCTTTGTAGGTCTTTTTCTTCCATTGATTTTTCGAAGCGCTTGTTGAAACGGAAACGACCAGCCTTTGAAAGATCGTATCGATCCTTACTAAAAATAGAATTTACAAACTCACGAGCGATTTCTGGAGTTGCCAAATCACCGTCACGAAGTCGTTTGTAGATTTCTGTATATGAGTCTTGTTGAGTTTTTGCTGGATCTTTTGCAATAGAAAGCTCAATCATTTTTTGTGCTTCTTCGTTCCCCTTGAAGTGAGCAATGATTGCCTCGTCTGTTGTGTCTCCAAGCACTCGGAAAAGAGATGCGATTGGAAACTTGCGCTTTTTGTCTACACGAACATACATCACGCCATCTGCTTCTGTATCAACTTCAATCCACGCCCCACGAGATGGAATGATTTTAGCACCAAAGAATTTTCGCCCTCGCAATTCATTTGCAGTAAAAAATACTCCATATGAACGTGCAAGCTGAGGAACGATAACTCGTTCAATACCGTTGATGATGAATGTTGCATTCTTTGTCATCAAAGGAAAATCTGCCATGAAAACTTCCTGTTCTTTTTCTGTGCCAAGAATTTTGTTCTTTACACGAATAGTTGCCTTGAGCGGAGCTTCGTATGAAACTTTGTTTTCTTTAGCTTGGTGTTCATCACACTTAGCTTCTCCAAGTTCAAAGTTTACGAAATCTAATTCAAACTTCTTTTCTGAAAAGTCCTTTACTGCAGAAAACTCTTTGAATGTATCTGCAAGACCAAAAGTCTTGAGCCATTCAAATGATTTCACCTGTGATTCGATGAGGTTTGGCATCTCTATCATCGATTCTTTAAATCGAGAGAAATACTTCTTAGGTCGTTGTTGTGTGTTCATATTGTTATTAAAACGCAAAAAACCTCCCATGGTGTGGGTTTTTAAAGACTTATTAAATGTTATTGATTGTCTTTATTAACAAAACGTGGGAAGGCAAGTTACTGGGGTTATTAACTTGACTTTTCTCAGATAGTACTCAATCAAAAGTCGTACGCGTGATTATAGCAAAAGCACACTATTTGTCAACATTCGCTCAATAAGACTTTCTCCGACCGCTCCGTCGGCCAGCGTTTCATTACATGAACTGTTCACCTTTTGGATATAATCTCGTTTTGGAAAACTCGATTCTATCTCAAAAGCTTCTTCGGTGCTTCACGCACCTCAGCCTCGCTTCGGTTTCGCCAAAAACTTTTTTGATTACAAAAAAGACCATGCTTTTCGGCTGCAAATGCTCGAAGAAAGTGTTATTTCGCTACACCATAAAGATGTTTGACACATTATTATTTACATGTTAATTTGCGGTACAGAAAAAGTGGTAAATCCACATAAACTAAACAAGGGTCTACTACTCTCGTCTAGGGTAAAAAGATCTTTGGCAAAACTGGAGAAATCAAAATATGAAAACGGTTAAAGCAGCTACTTGGACAATTTTGTTCCTCACCCTACTCTGTACAGTGTGTCTGCCTACAATATTGGTGCTGAATATCAGCTATGTATTCATCGAGGACATGTTGACACCTGTCGTGCCAACGACTAAAGCCTTCGACGTATGGGTGCCGGAAGGCAGCACCTTGCTCTACGACAAGGACATTAATGGATCATACAACGAAATCGAGCTGGAGAAATTCAAATCGATGGAGAAAAAGTTTGATTATGTTTTAATAGCAATCACACACAGCGACTTTGCTGTAGACATGTACTACTTCGGTAGCATTGCCGGAGTATCGCTAAAGAGTGTAAATGAAATCCGTGGAATAACCAACCGTGGCATGATCCACGAAACAAGAGTCGAGAATGGAAAGCTACAAATCTTAATCGGAAAATATTCAATAGGGGCACACATCAAATACTCAGTGCTTGGAGGAATGATCTTAACCATTCTTCCGCTTTGTATCATCTGGTGGATTTTCAAGAAAGTATACAGGAGATTCCTTAAGCCCACAAACCCATGGAGGTTTGAGGGCTGGCTACCCAAGTTGAACCTTGGATAAAAGGAGTCGAATTCAATCCAATACCCGCGACACGCATGCGCGTCGCGGGTATTTTATTTTTAATTTATTAAAATTACTTCCCTGCTCGCCACTCATCTATAGCTTTGTGATTGCCAGAAGTGAGGATTTTTGGAACGCGATATTTTTTATTTTTGTATTCGAAAACCTCAGGTCGGGTATAGGAGTCATTTGAAGCAATTCGTTTTTCTTCAACGGAATTAAAGTTTCCTAAAACACCTTTTATTTGTCTGGATACCGAATCAATCATCACCATAGCTGGAAGTTCTCCGCCAGTCAAAACATAATCACCAATAGAAATTTCATCTCCCTTAAATATCTTTTTCACACGAGCATCGATGCCTTCATAGCGGCCACAGATGATAATTATATGTTCGTATTTTTGTGCAGTTTTTTCGGCGTACGTATTTGTGAATTTTTCACCACTTGGAGATAGGTGGACTATTTTTATTTTCTTAGAATTTTTTGTAGCAGCAACTGCTTTAGCAATTGCTTTCACAACAGGTTCAGCTTGAATAACCATCCCCGGTCCACCACCATATGGTTTGTCGTCAACACGTAAATACGGCTTCAAATCTGTCTCACCAGCTTTCATGCGCTTTCGTGAAAGCTCTGTGGGTTTGGCAAAATCGCGAGGATTATAGAATTTAAATTTAATCAACCTTTTTTCCTGTGCCCGCGCCAAAATAGACTCATTCAAATATGAGGTAAAGCTTTCTGGAAATAATGTAATGATGTGAAATGTCATAAAAACAAGTCTGGAAAAGAAAAACCTGTGACACTTATAATGCCACAGGTTTGATATTTTAGCAATGCAGAGTTCTACATAAGTAACGCACAGTCGAGCTTTGTTATTGGCTGAACAACACGTTTTCTAGGAGACGTGTCTTCGCCCATCTCGATTATTTTTAATCCATTCGGAGCATCTTCTGGAGATATAGGTATGGACAGGTTTTTAAGTAAGATAAAAACTGAAACACCCGATCTTGGAGCGCGAGTTTTAGGGTGTTTCAGTTCCCATTTCTCACATACCTCTTTGACCACAACCTCAAGATTATTGCCAAAAACCTTAACGGTTTCCTGAGACGAATCGTTTGGAGGTATGACAGCCACAAGCGGCACATTACCATCAAACCTGTTCATGATGTCTTCGACCACCCCAAGCTCTCTTAGCCTTGCAAGCAGTTCTTTTTTCTCTGCTTCCACATCTTTTAACGTTTGAGGATATTTTTCACCAATGGATATGTTGTTCATTTGTACTTTTCTTTTCTAAAAGCGAGATTACAACTTAGATGAGATTTGTCAATAATAAAAGCCGCGCCCTACGGGCGCGGCTTTTATATTTTGTGTAAATTTGAATTATAGATTTTCGATAGCTTCGTCTACTGACTTCATCACTGGTTCTTTCTTCAAACCGCCTTCTGGTTCGTTGATTTTAAGATTTACACGAGCGTTGTTCTTCATTCCAACTACTCGAAGAAGTGTTCGGATTGCCTTTGCAGTATTACCTGAACGGCCAATTACCTTACCCATGTCAATCGGGTCAACTGTAAGTGTTAAAAGTACACCCATCTCATCTACTGTGCGAACGATTTGAACCTTATCTGGATTATCTACCAAACCTTTGATAACGTATTCTAAAAACTGTGCATCTTTTTCCATCATGAATTTGTTTGTACTTCCTTAAGGAAGACTATTAACTGAATAACGGTATTAAGTATACCAAGAAAAATAAAAAATCAAATAAAGCTGTGTAAAACTTTATGCCTTTGGAGCAACTGCTTCACCTTCTTTCTTTTCTGGAGTTTTCTTTGGAAGCTTGTTTACTTTGTCGCCCTTAATAACACCCTTTGAAATAAAAAGATTATGAAGAGTACCTGTAAGTTGTGCACCTTGTGACATCCAGTATTTTACTCGATCAGCTTTTACATCACCCTTGTCATTTCGTGGGTCATGGTTGCCAAGTATTTCAATAAACTTACCACTCTTGGTTGAGTTTTTTGAATCAGTAAGAACAATACGGAATGTTGGAACATTCTTTCGTCCTGTGCGTTGTAAACGGATTTTTAACATGGAGCATATATTAACAAATAAATATTGAATGGTCAATGGCCTATAATCGTGCTATATTGGCCTTGTGAAAATACAACAAAACCAGAACAATCGGAAGATCCGAGGTATCATAAGCCTAAATTCAAAAGCTGTGGGCTTTTTACCCCATCCAAATGGAAAAGAAGACATTCGTATTGAATCGGATAAAATACACACATCCATGCATCGTGATGAAGTGGAGGTTGTTATTATTGGGAAAATGCGCGGTCAGCCACTTGGTGAAGTTGTAAATATTCTACACCGAAATAAAGAACAGTTTGCCGGTACCGTAATAGGTGGAGATGGTAAACTTTACCTTCGTCCTGATGATAAAAAAATGTATGCCGATATTCTCCTAGAAAAAGTAGATAAAAATATACAACTAAATACAAAAGTACTTGTGAAAATCACACGTTGGGATGGCAACCTCCCTTGCGGTGAAATAACAAGAGTCATTGGAACAAAAGGAGACAATACCACCGAGATGTATTCCATTATATATGAGAAAGGTTTTGGAATAGATTTTCCTGAAGATGTAACAAATGAAGCTCTATCCTTTTCAAAAGAAATCTCCAAAGAAGAAATTGGTAAACGAAAAGATATGCGAGGTGTAATGACATGCACCATCGACCCAGCAGATGCAAAAGATTTCGATGACGCACTTTCATGTAAAAAAATAAATGATAACGAATATGAAATAGGTGTTCATATTGCGGATGTATCACATTATGTTCGCGAAGGAACAGCCCTAGACAAAGAGGCACAAAAACGTGCATTTTCTGTCTACCTTGTAGACCGTACTATACCCATGCTTCCTGAGCGACTTTCAAATGACCTGTGTTCGCTTAACCCCATAGAAGACAAGCTCGCCTTTTCAGCAATATTCAATATCAACACAAAAGGAGACGTTTTGAAACGTTGGTTTGGAAAAACAATCATCCGCTCCGACAAACGTTTTTCATACGAAGAAGCTCAGGGTGTGCTAGATGCAAAAAACGGAATGATGTATGAAGAGCTCAATACACTGAATACAATTTCAAAAATATTTAGAGACGAAAAATTCAAAAAAGGAGCTATTGATTTTGAACAAGATGAAGTGAAATTTCAGCTTGATGAAAAAGGTGCGCCAATAGGTGTCTACTTAAAAAAACGTCTTGATGCACACAAACTTGTTGAAGAGTTTATGCTCCTCGCGAACAAAGAAGTTGCAAAGTTTATTTCAGATATCGAAGAAAAAACAAACGTAGTAGAAAGCGCGCTCCTTTATCGTATACACAACGAACCAGATGTTGAAAGAATCCGGAATCTAGCTGTGTTTGCAAAAGCACTCGGATATACCCTACCGCACAAAGATGGAAAATTGAAAGTTAAAGACCTTCAAGCTCTCATGAACCAGGTGGCTGGAAAAGCAGAGGAAAGTTTAGTAAAAACTGCTGCCATCCGCTCTATGGCAAAAGCGATTTATTCAACTCGGAATGTGGGACATTTCGGACTGGCTTTTGATTATTACGCTCACTTTACTTCACCAATTCGCCGATATCCAGACCTTCTCGTACATCGTATTTTGGAAAAATATCTTGCCGGTAAAAAAATATCCTCTAAAGAAATTGCTTTTTATGAGAAGTGCGCAGCGACATCGACAGAACGAGAAATTGCCGCGGCAGAAGCTGAACGTGATTCTATTAAATATAAACAAGTTGAGCTTATGCAAAACTTTATAGGAACCGAACGAGAAGGAATAATTTCTGGTGTCACCGAATGGGGACTTTATGTGGAGGATAAAGAAACAAAATCTGAGGGTATGATTCGCCTCCGCGATATAAAAGATGACTATTATGAATTAGATGAAAAGAATTATAGGGTTATTGGACAAAAGAAAAAGAAAATACTCACACTTGGAGATACTGTTCAGTTTAAGATAGTTGCAGCAGATATTGAAAGAAAATCCCTTGATTACGCACTGCTGTAGAGAGCCTGAATTTGTAGATTCATAAAATACAAAAAGACCAGATTTTTCCGAAGGAAAAATCTGGTCTTTTGATTTGAATTCTATTTGATACCCAACCTCTAAATCATTTTATTTGCCAAGAGACCCAAAATCTTCATAGCATTTTCTTGTGTAGCTTTACTGTCTTTACTGCTTACAAATATATTCCAAGCATTGATCAAATCTGTATCGTGTGTCTGACGAACATCATTCTCTAATTTTATTCTGTCATCTGAAGATATTGTACCTTTTGAATTAAGTACGGTTTCCACAAATAGTTTATTAAAATTAGCCATTTGTACGCGCTGTGTAATTTTCTGTTCACTCACTGCATTTTCCACACTTTGAGTCCTCATAACACCTACGTATTTATATGCTAAAAATATATTTCCTAATAGAAGAACTATAATTACAATATTTAGCACGAACTTTGATTTATTTTGATTCATTTTATTTTTATATATTAATATTAACCTACAACATCTTGTTACTCA